>FLNY01003992.1_pt1 | contig 147336 bp, 114 predicted proteins | sample 1140381 | NCBI WGS metagenome assembly FLNY01 (sample SAMEA3878172, study PRJEB12797) | bioreactor metagenome | biome: Moose rumen | place: Sweden | collected 2011-10 | reverse complement strand
GTTATAACTACCGTCACACAGAAGGCGTAAACTATAATGCCATCCTTGCAGACCAGGCTAGTTTCCCAGCTAACTATCGTCCTATGATTACTCTTGCGGCAAGAAAGAGCAGTGACCTAAGCGCCCTCTATTCTAAGATGCCAACAGAACCATACCTCTATATGCCAATTAGAGAGGGAGAACTGAAAGTCAATCCAGAACTTAAGCAAAATCCTGCTTATAAAAGCAAGACTGACTCTAAGAATTACTAACATTAAGGTATAAGGAATATTATGAAAGCTAATAGAATATTCAATGAAATAAAGAGATTCTCCATCGGAGCAATAGGTATTGCCAGTATTGCCCTATGCACAGTTTCTTGTTCTAACGAACCAGACGGAGAAGACCTCTATACAGCAACAGGAAAGACTATTGCAGAATATCTGGATGAAGACCCAGACTTGTCTTCATTCGTTTACATTCTGCGCCAAGTAGGACTTGACAAGACATTGGCATCCTATGGTCAATACACATGTTTTGCACCTTCTAATGCTGGTATAACTGCATATATTGACAGTTTGTACGAAGATGACAAATCCCCTATTCCACATAATGGAATGACAGAGAAGTCACTCTATGGTCTTACTGATAGCCTTTGCAACGACATCGCTAAGTTCCACCTTCTGTCAAGCCTGAGAACAATTGCAGACATGAGTGGTAGCAGTACATCTATCAACACAATGCTCGGTTACGCATTTACCGCATCTATTGATGACCAGGGACGTACTACTCTTAATAATGTAGCACATATCATTAATGCCGACAACGAGGCAACTAATGGTTATTTCCACAAGTTGGACAATGCTATATCACGAGACACACGAACTCTTCCAGACGTACTTCATAGTATTGATGGTTATAGCATCTTCTATCAGGCATTGGTAAAGACAGGACTTGCAGACTCATTGAAGAAAAGCAACAAGGGTATTGTTTACACTTTGTCGGACGAGACTGACACAAACGGTCAGGATCTTTATTCACCTAAAGAATGCCGTGTTGCATTTACGCTCTTTGCAGAATCTGACGAAGTAATGAAGGCTAATGGAATTAACTCATTCGACGACCTTGTTGCTTACGCAAATGACAAATATGGTCCAGCTGCAGGTTGGTACCACTATCTGAACGAAAAAGGTCTGACTGTAAATACAGGAACTACAGACAAGGATTTCAGGGAGCGTAATAATGCACTTAACATGTTTGTTGCATACCATATACTCTATGCAGGAATGGCTATTGATAAGATACTGTTCTCACGAGAGGCATACTCTTCAGGTGGTTATACAGCATACAATTACTGGAATTACAATCCAGAGACTTGTTACGCAGAAGTATATGACTACTTTGAAACTATGCTTCCTAACACTCTGATGAAGATTTGGGGCGGCAAGTATGGCAGCACCAGTCAGTTATACATCAACCGATGGAAACTCAACAACACTCTTACAGACGAGGTTGGAACTCCTGGTTCTTCATCAATGCATCCAATGCGTCAAACTGGTGTAAAGATTAACCGTGACCTCAACAAGGGCGCACTGAACGGATATATCCATGCAATAGATAAGATGCTCGTATATGACACTAACGTTCCTAATGGAGTTCTCCATGAACGTATGCGTTTCGAGACTACTACTTTCTTACCTGAATTTGGAAACAATGGTTTGCGCTTCATCTCAGCAAACGAAGCATTTGCTCTTAATGGTGGTCAGGGCTCTGGTGCACGTATCGCATTCCCTGTAAACTACTTCAACAATGTATATTGCTATAATGGTGAAGGTACTAAGGTAAGATACAATGTAAACGGAGCTTACAACGCATGGCAAGCAAACTGTTTCCAGGGTTGGGGACAGTATGACCTCGCAATCAAACTTCCACATGTGCCGACAGGTACATACGAACTTCGTCTTATGTACGTACCAATGTCTCATGGTGGATTCATGCAATTCTATCTCGGAACAAGCAAGAACGTACAGGAAATGGAAATTCTCGGACTTCCTCTTGACGTACGTGTTCCTGCATCTGACGAGCGTATCGGTCTTACACCTGCAGACGAGGAGGACGACCTCGGTATAGCAACAGACAAAGCACTTCGCAACCGTGGTTACATGCGTAGTCCAATGTCATACCGTCAACACCCGGAAAGCCGTGATGAAGGTACTACAGGCAACTTGAATATGCGTACAACATGTGATGCATCAAGTTGGGCACTGCGTAAGATTCTCATCACAAAGCAGTTTAAGCAGAGCGAAGATTACTGGTTCCGTATCAAGAACATGATTTCTGACGACTCTGAACTCAAATGGCAATTCGACTATATCGAATTTGTGCCAGTAGATATCGTTAACAGTACCGAATATTCGGAAGACTGGATGTAACCTAATCTAATACTAAATACTATTATGAAGATTTACAAATATATAGGTTTCACGATGTTGGTTGCGACTGCTCTTACAACCGCATCATGTTCCGATTGGAACGACTGGAACGACCCTCAGACTATGGCAGACGCAAATCCGTATTCTTACAAGACTCTTTGGGATAATATATCGAGCAGATCAGAATTGCAGAATTTCAAGATAATTCTGGAAAAAGTAAACTGTCAGGATTTGTTCAAAACAAACAGATTCCTTACTTTATGGGCTCCAACACTGACTGATGCTCAGCGCGACTCTATTCTCGCACTCAAAGACAGTGTCATTATGAACCAGTTTATCAAGAACCACATTGCTGAATATAACTATCAGGCAACAGGTGTTCTGGATAGCCGTATCCACACTCTTAACGATAAAGCATACGCATTTACTGGCAGTAATTACGCATATACATTCAACAATGTTAAGTTAGCACAGGCAAACATCCCTAACAATAATGGTACTTTGCACATACTTGCTGGCAATTCTCCATTCTTGCCTAATGCATATCAATATATATGGATTGCAAACGACGTGGATTCTATTGCAAAATATTTTAAGCAGTATGAAATAACAGAATTGGATCCATCTCAGTCTGTCCTTGGTCCTATTGTTAACGGAAAACAGACTTATATAGATTCTGTCATGGTTACTTACAACTCTATGACAAATTCTATGAGAGCACAACTCAACAATGAAGACTCTACTTATACATTCCTTATGCCTAACAATGAGGCTTATGATAAAATGTACAAGGCAATCAAGTCGCTTTACAAATATAAGGAAAGCACTCAGGGTCAGAACGTAGCTGATGCAAAATCTACTACATACGCTACAATCACAGGAACTTCAAATGTAGAGTACCTGAACTTCCTTGCTGACTCTCTCACTCGTCGTCAGATTGTAAACAACCTTGCATATAGCCACACCAACAGATTCAACAAGGCATATTTTGACGATGGAAGTATTGCTCTCGACACTATTTTCTCTACTTACCGCAACAAATTCTCAGAGCCAGACAGAATCTTTGATGACGCTCACATCGTTTCAAAGCAGAAGTTGTCTAATGGTAATGCAGTAATCGTTGACTCACTTGGATTTAAATCTTGGGAGACTTACAATAGAGAAAATACTATTGTCGGAGCTATACCATGCCGTGTTCTGAATGGCAATCTCCAAAGAAAGTTATTAAATGCAGCTGACGTAAATACTGAATTAGTTGATTTGAACAATCAGTCAGGTTTTACATATTGTCAGGCAGAACCTACTTCAAGTTTCGTAAAACCAGAAGTGGACTACTACCTCACAGGTGTATTGTCTGGCAAATATCGCATTTATGCAGTTATTCCTCCAGTGAATATTGACAAAAACGATGACTCTGAAACGATTCTTCCGAATTGGCTTTCGTTCACTATGAACTACTTCAACGGTACAAAACTCGTTGACTACCAGTTTACCAACGAAAGATTTGATCCGAATAATGCTGAAGTTATCACGCATAATCCAAATACTGGAGCAGAAGTAAAGACAAAGATTGACAACAAAGACTTCTTCAACAACATAGAAAAGGTTGATACTATGTTGTTGGGTGAATTCACATTCCCATACTGCTATGTAGGTTTGAATGATGTTTACCCTAACATCAAGGTGACATGTTCAACCAAATTCAGTACACTCGCCTCAAGAGGTCATGTAAATGCATTCGACAGAACCATACGTATACATGCTATCATTATGCGTCCTGTAGAGTATGACGACTATCTTAAAGAAGAAGAGTAACCTTTAAAATGTAATATGAATATGAAAAATATATTTTCAATGTTTAAGCATCAGTATTTACGCCTGCCGCTCTTTGCTATGATGATAGCATCAGGCACAGTTGCGTTTGCACAAGATGAGGCAGAAGAGCAGGCTCCTGAGCGCAAGCCAGTTAAGGCAACAAAAGTTGTCAAGCAGTATCCTACGGTTACTCTTCACGGTAACGTCATTGACCTTGGAACAAAAGCTCCACTTGCCGGTGTGCAGATTCAGGCTTTAGGCAACAACAAATATACAGCTATGAGCGACGAAGAAGGTAACTTCGAGATTAAAGTGCCTAAATTCGTAACCTCACTTTACGTATTTTCACCTGAATATCTCAGTCAGCAGGTAGCAATAGACCCACGTGATTCTATAGCAACTATTGACATAAAGATGTTAAGTGATAAGTTTAACACAATGTATGATCAAAGCACTAATATCACTGCCAGTACCAAAGCTGAAATAGATTCCCGTTATTCAACAATCGACGGAGACATATCAAAGCAGCTTAATGGTGACGTACGTGCTATTACACGTTCCGGCGTGGTAGAAAATGGTGCTTCAATGTTTATACGTGGTCTCAACTCACTCAATGCAAATGCTCAACCACTCATTGTGATTGACGGTATCGAACAGGATATGATGCTTGATCGCACAGCACTTCATGAAGGTCAATTTATGAACGTTCTTGCAAACATATCTCCTAACGATATTGAAAGTGTGGAAGTTCTGAAAAACGCCACAGCACTTTACGGTTCACGTGGTGGTAATGGTGTAATCCTTATCAACACCAAACGCGGTCGTTCTATGGCTACACGCATCGATGCAAATATCTATGCAGGTGTTCAGCTCATCCCTACCCTTCCAAAGATGATGGATGCTTCACAGTATCGCACATACGCATCCGAGATGATTGGAACTGTGATGCAGCAGAACAACTACAACAAGACCATCTCGTTCAACTTCCTGAACGATGATCCAACTGGTTACTACTACAACACATATCATAATAATACTGACTGGACAAAGGAAACTTATAGAAATGCCATTACACAGAATTATGGTATCAATGTCCAAGGAGGTGATGCTGTAGGTATGTACAACCTTTCTATGGGATACATGAAGGCTCAGCAGACAGCGAAACAGAATGATTTCGACCGTATGAACATCCGTTTCAATACTGATATTGAAATCATTCCTATTCTGAAGACCAGATTCGACCTGTCTATCTCTCGTGTTAATAGTAATGTATTTGACACAGCTATCCCCGCAGACCTTTCTAAGGGAACAATCTCATCTCCTACATTCCTGTCCCTCATCAAGGCTCCTATCGTAGCTCCTTATGAATATAATGGAGTTATCAAGGCTTACTCTAATATCCTTTCCAGTTACGATGATATTTTCGAACAACTCAACTCAGTTCAGAGCGGTCTCGGCACAAAGCAGTCTTTGGCAAACCCGTCATCTATTCTTGAGTATGGTAAGGGTGACAACAAGAATAAAAATGAGAATACAAACTTTAACCTGCAACTTGCTCCTACATTGCAAATCAACAAGCATTTGAAAGCAACACAGGTTTTCAGCTATACCCTCATTCGTAACTCTCAGCGTTATATGCGTCCATACAAAGGTGTTCCAAGCTTCATTATCGATGGTCTGGGCACAGTGTACTCAAAGGTTGCGTCTTTCCAGGCAAAGGAAAATAATATCGTAAGCAACACTCGCGTTGACTGGGAAAATCTCTACAATGGAAGTCATAGCATCAAGGTATTTGGCGGATTCCGTTTCAACAGATTCAAGTATGATGCAACTCACCTCTACACTCAGCACACGACTCAGTCGGATGACAAGAACCCATCTCTTTCTTCTGGATACCAGGGTGTAAATGGTACTGCTGACGTATGGAAACAGATTCAGATCTACGTAAATGCTGACTACAACTATCAGAACCGTTACTTCGCTACTGTATCAGCACTTGCTGAAGCAAATAGCCGTTTCGGTAAGAATGCAGGTACAAAGATGTTTGGAACTGGCTGGGCATTCTTCCCAAGTGTTCAACTCGGTTGGGTACTTACCAACGAAAAATGGTTCAGAAAGAACAAGGGTGTTAACTATCTGCGTGTGAATGCAGGTTTCGACATGAGTGGTAATGACAACATATCAAACTATGCTGCTCGTACAGCCTACTCTTCTGTACGCTACAACAACAATGCTATTGGTTCTCAGTTGACAAACATCGGTAACGACAAGATAAAGTGGGAAACAACAAAGAAGTTCAACGTAGGACTTGAAGGAAACTTCGTTGACAACCGCATTTCTCTTGCATTCAACTACTACATCCATTCAACTACGAACCTTCTCACACTTAAGACATTTGAAAATCCAATTGCCGGTATAAACAATTACTGGACAAACGGAGGTTCTCTGCGCAACCAGGGATTTGAATTCACACTTAGTGGCAAACCAGTAGTCACTAAAGACTGGAAATTCGAACTTGGCGCTACTGTAGGTCACTATAAGAACAAGATTACATCTCTTCCAGACGGTGATTACACATCATCAATCTATGGCGACAAGAACATTCTCACAGCTGTAGGAAAGCCAGTAGGAGTATTCTATGGATACCAGACAGAAGGCGTATTTGCTTCTGCTGCTGAGGCTGCCCGTTATGGTGTTTCACACACTAATGCAGAAGGACTGACAACAACAAACCTCTACATGGTTAACACAGCAGGTCAAAAAGTAGATTTCGCAGCAGGTGATGTACATTTTGTTGACCAGAACGGTGATGGTGTCATTTCAGAAGCAGACAAAGTAGTTATCGGTAATCCAAACCCTGATATCTATGGTCACATATTTGCGACTCTGAACTTCAAGCGCGTCACTCTCAGCATGAACTTCAACTACAGCATTGGCAACGATATTTACAACTACCAGCGTGCGCTCCTCAACTCAGGTAGCAACTTCTTCAATCAGCAGGTTGCAGAAACTAACCACTGGCGTTATGAAGGACAGCGTACAGATATTCCTCGTCTCAACTACGGTGACCCTCTAGGTAACAACCGTTTCAGTGACCGTTGGATTGAGGATGGTAGTTATCTTCGTCTGAAGACTATCAACGTAGCATACAAAATTCCTATTCCAACATCATGGTCATGGCTTCAGGGACTCTCTGTATGGGCTGAAGCACGTAACGTATTTACAATCTCACGTTACAAGGGATCTGACCCAGAATTTAGCATTGGCAACGGTGTCCTCTATCAGGGTATTGATGCAGGCAACCTTGCACAGGGTCGTTCATTCCTTCTTGGTGTAAAGATTAACCTCTAATAACATTAAAAAAATCACAGCAATGAAAAATAATAATATGAAAAGAGCCACCACAATACTTCTTGGGACTTTTCTTTCAGCCTCCCTTCTCTTCACATCCTGTATGGATGTAGAAAGTGACCGTCAGGCATTTGAGCCAGATCTCAATGAAAAGACAGACTCTGTATTCTATGCATTTGGTATCGCACAAGCAATGCAGCAATTGGCGGACCAGTATTTCTACCAAGGTGAAATGCGTGGCGAACTTGTTAAGACAACCCAATATACAGATAGTATGCTTTCTCAGTTGAAGAACTTCAGCGCGACAGTAGTAAACAGATACGATTCTGCTTATGTATATTATCGTGTTATAAATAACTGTAACTATTACCTGACGCATCGAAACAGAGACTTACGCACAGGAGCAACTGATGTGACAAAGAATGAATATGCTGCAATACTCGCTTATCGTGCATGGGCATACCTGCAACTGGCACGCAACTATGGCACAGTTCCATTCTTTACAGAGCCTCTTACAAGCATCTCTCAGATTGAAGACAATCAATTCCCTTCTTACAACCTTGATCAGATTGCCGATGCTCTCTGTCCAGAATTGCTGAGTTATTCCGGCACTCCAGTACCAAACTATGGAACAAATGTCAACGTAGGAAATACCAATAGTGGCAGTTCTAAGTCTATCAATACTCAAAAGATTTTCATCCCTGTTGATGTAATCCTTGGAGACCTATATCTTGAGACAGGTAAATACAAAGACGCAGCAGACAGCTACTTCAAGTATCTGAGTACTACAAAGACTACAATGCCTACAGTACATACCACATTGAAGATGCGTTCTGCCGACATGTCTTTCCCGACAGACATTCAAAGAATTTGGGCTGACAATTATATCAACATATTCTCAGCAGGAAACTCTTCAACATGCTTGGATATCGTTTCTTACATTCCAATGGCTGTCAACAGTCTCCGAGGAACAGTTACTACCGTACCAATATCATTTGGTTACGACTACTACGCTTTGTCTGCCAGAGAACGTTGGATTGAAAATGTACAACTCGACAAGTCTCAAGAATATGACAATCTTGTAGCAAATCTTGACTACTACTACTGGAAATCTGTAACAGTCGGTTTACCTGGTCAGAACATCACTTCTGGCAAATATGGTGATATGCGTTCTCTTTCCAATATCTACCCAACCCGTTCTGCGACACCAATGCCAAGTGACGATGACGAAGAAACTAAAGAATGGATAAATAAATTTCAAAGTGGGAATATTATCCTTTACCGTGAAACTACTGTTTATCTCCATCTTTGCGAAGCACTCAATCGTATGGAACTGCCAGATGCTGCATTTGCATTCTTGAAGGAAGGTCTTACAACAAATCTCACACTACCAACAACAACTTGGCTCTCTGATGACGCAAAGAACTACTTCTTGAATACCTTCCTCAATGCTGCCAACGAAGATACATATAAGGCAAACTCACAACCAATCCACGGACATGGATTCGGAGACACTGCTGATGGAAACTACTCTAATGCATCTCCTTATACATTCAAGTCGGAAATCGCACGCAAATTCGCTGAAATCGATGCTCTGAGCAATAAAGAGACTATCTACCCAGGTCTTTCAGCACGCATAGCAGCTGGCACAACAACTAAGTCTGATACGATTATGGCTATGGAAGAACTTCTTTGCGACGAGGAAGCAATGGAATTCTGTTTCGAAGGTAGCCGCTGGTACGATTTGATGCGCTTCGCACGTCATAAGAATCGCGCTGGTCTGCAAGGTAATGCATGGTTGGCAGAAAAGGTAAAAACAAATAATCCAGTTAAGTCACTGCTCAGTGAATCAAACTGGTATTTACCAATGAGAAAATGATTTGACATACTAAGATTACAATAAAAACAGGGTAAAACTTGTTAAATATAGCGCTATTTTTTGATTTTTCCTCAAAAAATTGAAAAGAGATCAAAAAATAGCGCTATATTTGCGCACTTATAACACAGATTATTGTTATTAACCTATTTTATTAACCATTTAACAAACAAGCATTATGAAAAAATTTTTACTCTCGCTTGTAGCTGTATTCTCGTTTACAGGTGCTTTTGCCTATGAAATTGGAGATTACATCTACACACCCGATGCAAAGTTCAAGGTAATGAGTGAAAGCCTTGTTCCAACCATCACACAATGGAACGGTTCAGAGGATCCTGACGTATGGTCTGTTGCAGAACCAGAAGAAGGTATAACATCTGCATTGCAGAGCCTTGATGGTTCTGAAGGTTCTACCCTTCTCACAACTAACGTAGAACTTTCTTTCGGTACTCGCTATGTAGTGACACTCAAGATTAAGGGTGTTGCAGATGGTTCTACATCTACCGCTGCAGGTGCTCAGAACGAAGTCAACGCATTCCTGACTAACGATGCACCATCAACATCTGGTGTTATCACTGGTACTGCAAACGTTGACTACTTCTTGGTTTCAAGCACTCAGAACTTCCTTAACGGCGAATGGTCAGAAATCTCATTTGCATTCGTTGACACATGTACTGAAAACACAATCGGTTCTGACACTCACTACCTCAACATCACACTCGGTCGTCTGACAACTGGTACAGTTGTTGCTGACGCAGAAGTTCGTGAAGTAGAGCAGGTTTACGACACTCGTATCTCTGACCGTACTATTGCATTTGCACAGGCTATCATGAACGATCCTAACTTCAGTGAAGGAGCAGATGCTAACGAACTCAAAGAACTTATCGGAACATACGACGAGATGGTTGAATACGGTCAAGCTGACGACATTTCAACAATGGAAGGTCTTATTTCATCATTCAACGATGCTCTTCAGGCATATATGGATACTAACTCATCAAACTTGTCTGAAAACTTCCAGTATATTGGTATAACAGGTTTCCCAAAGAAGAACCGTGGTAACATTGGTAATGGCGAACAGATTGGCGGATTCATGTTCCGTGGCGACAACTGGCTACATTCAGATGGCGCAAATGAACTCAAAAAGCAGATTCAGGGAGACTACGGAAACAATGCAGGTTCTGTAGCACTCTACAACACCAATCTTCCAGCAGGTAAGTACTACATCGCAGGCGAAGTAATGAATGCTCTTTGCGACAAGAACTACAACTATACTTACACACTTGAAAAGGAAATTAAGTTGTTCGTAGGTTCAGACTCTACTGAAGCTACAATCATCAAGGGACGTGATTTCACAAAATTCTATTTTGTAGGCGAACTGAAAGAAGGTGAAACATTTGAAGCTGGTTTCTGGTGGGCAGGTCACGATGCCGGTTCAGCATTCTCAGTTAAGAATGTAGAAGTACGTGGATTTGGTGATATTACAGAAAAGATTGAACGCAACAACGCATGGAACACATTCATTGCACAGTGGAATGCTGCAACAAGCGCACGCAAGAATGTAATGGACAAGATGAACGATGCTAACTACCCATGGGAGCAGAATTCACTCCAGAGTGCAATCAACACTTGGGATTACCTCTACAAAGCAGTAGATGGTGTATGGATTGATGCTGAAGGCAAGGACACAGGTATTGCCACAAACGATGAACTCACTGAATGGGCTATTACACAGGGTTATGAATACCAGGAAGGCGTAGATCCAGAATGGATGTCTAAGTACCCACTTGTTCGTGCATACCAATATGCAAGCACATATGTTCAGGAACAGAACCAGCCATACAGCGACCTCAAGGCACTTGTAATAGTAGCTCAGGAAGCAGTAGATAATCCTCGCTATGCAAGTTTCGACAAATCTGACCTTGTAAGTGAGATTTCTAATGCAACAACTCTCATAAATAACACAACTACTGTAAATCAGTCAGATGAATTCAAGGCTCAAATCGAAACACTCACAGCAGTTCTTTATGAACTCAAAGAGAAAGGTGCTTCATACTATGATCAGGTAGAACTCGCTGTAATCAATCCTAACTTCACATTCAAGAAGGAAAACATTGCAGGTGGAACATCAGCTAAGGATGCTTCAGGCGGTTGGGATTCTTACACTACTAACAATTCTGAATACTGGCGTATCACCAACGATGAAGCATACGTTGGTGGTGGTAAAGCTTCTATGTGGCGTGGTTGGACAGGTAGTCCACTTGGTAGCCTCACACAGGACATTACTGTAACAAATGCAGGTCACTATACATTCAGATGTCAGGCATACTGTACAGTAGATGGTGGCGGTCAGTCAAAGGCTCAGGAAGTTGTAAACGGTGTTATGCACATCAACGCCCAGTATGAGACTCAGCAAGTATGGGATGAAGAAATGGAGGAATGGGTTGATGAGGAAGTTGAGATTAGCCGTGATACTACTTACATCTCAGGTATCAAGCTTATCTTCGGATCTGCAACAAATCTTGATGTTGACTCAGTTGACGTTTGGACATCTGGCAAAGATATGGGCGTTTGGACTCCACAGTGGTTCGAATTGAACTACGATAAGAAAACTGAAGGCGAAGAAATTCTCCGCTTCGGTATGGACGGTCTTGACGCAAAGAAGTACAACACTTCTACTTACACACCAAATGCTTACGGATTCGGTTCTGTAACTGTAGCTTATGGCGGTCCATCTGAGCAGTATTACAAAGATCAGGCTGAATACATCGAAACAGGTATAGAGCCTGCAGTCATCAACAAGTCTGCTAAGGTTGTAGCTATCTACACCCTCTCAGGAGCTCAGGTAAGCTCTTACGTTAAGGGAATCAACATCGTTAAGTACGACGATGGTACAGTAAGAAAGATTTACGTTCAGTAATCTTTACAGTATTTGAACTAACAAATATTCTATAATCAAAACCATCAGAGGCATCCCGCTTCTGATGGTTTTTTATTTCCCAATATTTTAAATATGTTACTTTAAAAACATTTAGTACCTTTGTCGCAAAATAAGCTGATATATGCATAAATTGGCAATAGTAATACTCAACTGGAACGGGAGCGACATGATGCGCCGCTACCTACCATCTGTAATTAAGAACTCATGCGGAGATGTCATCGTAGCAGATAACGCCTCTACAGATGATTCGCTTCAAATGCTCTCAGCAGAATTTTCTGATGTGCGCACCATTGTGCTTGCTGAGAACTATGGTTTTGCAGAGGGGTACAATCGCGCATTGGCACAATTACCAGAATACGAGTATTACTTATTGCTGAACTCAGACGTAGAGATTCGTCAACAGGGTTGGGACAAGATACTTACAGATTACATGGATGCCCATCCCGATTGTGCAGCATGCCAGCCCAAACTACTCGATTTGAAACGTCCTACACACTTTGAATATGCAGGAGCCTCAGGAGGTTATATAGACAGATTCGGTTATCCATTCTGTCGTGGTCGTATTCTTGCTACTGTAGAGGAAGACAAAGGACAATATGATGACATTTGCCCTGTACTATGGGCAACTGGCGCTGCCCTACTCTGCCGCGCTACGGACTGGAAACAGAGTGGTGGGCTTGACCCACGTTTCTTTGCACACATGGAGGAAATAGACCTCTGCTGGCGCCTGCGCAACATGGGACGTCAGATTGTCTGCATACCACAATCTACAGCATACCATCTTGGTGGTGCTACATTGAATCAGGGCAATCCTCGCAAGACTTTCCTGAATTTCCGCAACAACCGATATATGCTGCACAAAAACCTACCTGAGGAACAACTGCGTCCATTACTGCGCATACGTACCATACTCGACCTCATAGCAGCCCTACAGTTCCTCTTAAAAGGCGATATAAAGAACATGAAGGCTGTTCTGCGTGCTATGCGATGCAAGATGCCTCCAGAAGGCAAAACAGCAGGAACACTGAATGCTCCTGCTGTAATATCTGACGAAAGCCTCCTGGCTCCTTACTCAATCATTTGGCAATACTATGCCAAAGGTAAACACATCTTTAGCCAGTTACCATCATTTATTTCTTAGGCTTTTCGTTTGATTTCTCTTCATCCTCTTCTGCCTGAGGATTTTCTACAATAAAAGTAGGTTCCGAAACTTTCTCTTCCTGATTTTTCTTTGCAAGATATTCAGGTAAAGAAAGCCCTACTTGATCGAAAAGTTCGTTGAGCGGTGGAACTGACTTCATCAATCCACTAAGGAAGTTTGCTGTAGAACCCTTTCCCTCAGCATTGTTTCCGCCATCCCAAACAGTTACGTGATCGATATTGATACCTTTGATAGCATCAACCTGAGTACGTACAAGTTCTGGGAGTTTTTCGAGCAACAAGAGCATATATGCCTTGGTTGCATCACCGCCAGCAGCCTGTACCATCTTGTCGTAACCGGAAGCCTGACGTGAAAGTATTTCAAAGAGACCGCGAGCCTCTGCTTCCATCTTTGCATATGCAGCATCAGCTTCACCCTTCGCATTAACACGAATCTTCTCAGCTTCAGCCTCAGCCTCGATAATCTTACGTTTCTTCTCGATTTCTTGACTTACAAGCACGTTAGCCGACTGAGTAGCACGTTCACGTTCACCACGGGCATTTTCTGCTTCCTTCTCAGCTGAATAAGCCTCTTCAAGAGCCTTAGCCTGTGCAACCTTCTCTGCTGCAGTAGCACGACGTTGAGCTTCTGCCTCGCGCTCACGGCGAACAGCATCAGAATTAGCTATCTGTACACGAGCTTCGTTCTCTCCCTGCACAGCCTGTGCATTTGCCTCTGCAGTACGGATACGAGTTTCACGGTTAGCTTCTGCCTTACCAATTTCTCCGATTTTCTCCTGTTCTGCCACACGCACTTTTGCTTCGTTGATAGCACGTGCTGCAGCTTCCTGACCAAGAGCCTCGATATATCCGCTTTCATCATTAATATCGGTAACATTTACGTTGATAAGACGCAAACCGATTTTCTTCAGTTCCACCTCTACGTTACTTGAGATTGCCTCCAAGAATTTATCACGGTCAGCATTGAGTTCCTCGATAGACATAGTTGCAATAACAAGACGCAACTGACCGAAAAGAATATCACGAGCCAGTTCCTGAATCTGTCCTGCAGTAAGTCCTAAGAGACGTTCTGCGGCAGCCACCATGCACTCTGGCTCAGTAGAGACACCTACAGTGAAACGACAAGGCACATCAACACGGATATTCTGACGTGACAGCGCATTTGTCAGATTGGCATCAATGCTGATAGGGGTAAGTGAAAGATAGGCATAATCCTGAATGATAGGCCAAACGAACTGACCTCCACCATGCACACACTTAGCAGATTTATTACCTGTCGTTCCGTAGATTACAAGAATCTTATCAGAAGGACAACGACGATAACGGTTGATGATAGCCATAACAAGTATGCCACCCACGATAACAACCGCAAAGATTAAATAAACGAATTCCATTTTATATTAGTTTTTAATTGGTTTTCTACTATGCCTTTTCGACTACTAAGACATCATTATCCATTACATCTACTACTCTAGCACGAGAGCCACTGGGCAGCAACACACCTTTAGTAACTGCGGAGTATTCATGTATTGAACCATTTATGCTGATCTGAACTTTACCCGCGCCAGAGTTTTCTGCAGGAATGCGAAGATACACATCACAATGTGAACCTATACATTTCTTTACGTTGATAGAGCCATCCGACTGTAAACGCATTGTCTGACGACGTATAAAGAAATAGAGCCACACGAAAAAACAGCCTACTATCGCAGCAATGACATAAAGCAGCCACGTCTGAGAAATAAGACCATAGAAGGCTATTCCTGCCCATCCGAAGCCCACAAAGAAATTGACAAAACTACGGACAGAGAAGAGTGACAATCCACCTCCCAAGTCCATCGTATCACTACTAACCGATGCATCCAAATCGAAATCTGAATCACCGTCCATACCAAGCAGAGTGAGAATAGCCTGTACAAGAAATACAAATGAACTAACAATTGCGCATCCCCAAAACAGTTGAAGAATTGATGGCAGCGCAGCATACCAGTTTGAAATGTCTTCCATAATATCAATATTTTACTGATGGAATGCAAATATAGATGTTTTTGAAATAATGGAATATATAAAAGCCCTATTCGCAATATGATTTCACATCTTTTTACAACTTATGCACTTTATGACCAAGATAATTGCTAAATTTGCAAGTCAAAATAACATAACGACTATATAAATTGCGACTCTTTGCTACATACTTATTACTATTTTCTGCATTAGTCAGTCTGAAAGCTGCAAATGTAGAAGACAGCATATCATACAATCACCCAACCCCACGCATTTCATATTGGCGTGAGTTCAGCTATGTACCTGTTCCACTCATTGCATCTGCCTTTATCGTAAAGGCATGCAAGAATGACATACGTGGAGCACGAAATAATTTTATTCCAGGATACAAAAGTGAATTGGACAATTACATACAATATGCCCCTATCGTATTGGCAACAGGATTGAAGGCTGCAGGTGTAGAGAGTCGTAGCAAATGGGGGCGATATGCTGTAAGCAGTGCATTCTCCTATGCAGTCATGGCAGGCATTGTAAACCTCGCCAAATACACGATAAAGGAAGAACGCCCTGATGGTTCTTCGAGAAATTCCTTTCCCTCCGGACATACTGCAACAGCCTTTGCCTCAGCATCAATACTTCACAAGGAATTCGGGCAGACCCGTTCACTTTGGTATAGTGTTGCAGGATACAGTGTAGCAACAATAACAGGTGTGATGCGAGTGATGAACAACCGCCACTGGGCAAGTGATGTTCTTTGTGGTGCCGGAATAGGTATTTTCTCTGTTGACTTAGGCTATTTTCTTGGAGACATAATATTCAGAGACAAACAATTACAGCGGCCTATACACGATAACGAATGCAATTTCTTTGCCTCACCCAACTTCTTCAACCTGAGTGTCGGTGCCGGACTTATAGAACACAGTGCAGACATTGCCGGACTGGATGTCAATATAAACCGCATGATTACAGCACAGGCTGAAGCCGCCTATTTCTTCACAAAACACTTAGGTGCAGGAATCCGTTTCAACGTCGGTTCCCCAATAGTCAGTTACGACAAGTACAGCGATGTAATGGGAATATACACTCTCACTGCTGGAGCATACCTGCAATACCCTATTACCCCACGTTTTGCCATAGGCGGCAAGGCTATGATAGGCAGACTACTCATAAGCGGATTTAAATTAGGGGAAGAGTTGTCGGTTGACAAAAAGGTAGGTACGACCTATGGCATTGGCGCTAATATAGGATATGCTTATCGCAACAATATAGCATGGCGTCTGAATGCTGATTTCGACATGAATCACGTCCGTTTCAAATCCCACCGGAACAATCAGGATTATTCACAGAGAAAAGCCTTTGGACAACTAACTCTCAGCGCTTCTATGAGTGTAATGTTCTAGATACTACCGCTCTGTTGCAAAAATAAACGAGTTTATTTTGTACATCGCTCGCTTAACCGTATCTTTGCAGAGAAATCAACAACAATATGGAAGGAAGAAAAGTCAGAGTACGTTTTGCGCCAAGTCCTACTGGACCACTTCACATTGGCGGAGTGCGTACTGCATTGTATAATTACCTTTTTGCAAAGCAACATGGAGGTGATTTTATTTTTCGTATAGAAGATACTGATTCAACTCGTTTTGTACCAGGAGCAGAGGAGTATATCATCGAGTCGTTCAAATGGCTTGGACTGAAGTTTGACGAAGGTGTAAGTTTTGGAGGGAATCATGGTCCATACCGCCAAAGCGAACGTCGTGATATATATCGTAAATATGTAAAGGTTTTGCTCGACAACGGCAAAGCCTATATAGCATTCGACACACCTGAAGAACTCGACGCAAAGCGTGCAGAGATAGAGAACTTCCAATACGATGCCACGACTCGCAGCATGATGCGCAACTCGCTTACCATGCCCAAAGAAGAAGTTGACAGACTGATCGCTGAAGGAACTCCATACGTAGTACGTTTCAAGATAGAACCAGGCAGAGATGTCGTTGTAGATGACATTATACGCGGTGAAGTCGTAATCAATTCAAGCATACTTGACGACAAGGTGTTATATAAGAGTGCAGATGACCTGCCCACATACCACCTTGCAAATATAGTTGACGACCATCTTATGGAGGTTACTCACGTAATCAGGGGAGAAGAGTGGTTGCCAAGTGCCCCACTCCACGTACTTCTTTACGAGGCTTTCGGATGGGCAGACACAATGCCACGTTTTGCTCACTTACCACTACTACTCAAACCAGTAGGAAACGGAAAACTCTCCAAGCGCGATGGAGACAAACTCGGATTCCCTGTATTTCCACTGGAATGGCACGATCCAAAGACTGGCGATATCAGCAGCGGATATAGAGAGAAAGGATATCTGCCTGAAGCAGTTATTAACTTCCTTGCCCTGCTTGGATGGAACCCAGGTAACGACCAGGAAGTGATGACCCTCGACGAGATGGTACAACTCTTCGATCTAAGCAAATGTTCCAAGAACGGAGCAAAATTCGACTACGTCAAGGCTGCATGGTTCAACCATCAATATCTCATGCAACTTCCTGACAGTGCTTGGTGTCCCGCTTTCGACAAGGTTCTAAAAGAGGCAGGTATCGAAGCTACAGCTGAGCAGGAGGCAGAAGTCGTAAGAATGATGAAGATGAAGGTGATTGAATATACAGATGGATTGGGCAATAAGAAAAAACGCAATATCAGTTTTGCCAGTGACTTGTGGCCACTGACCAAATTCTTCTTTGTTGCCCCAACTGGTTTTGACAAGGAAGGTGATAAGTTCGTAAGAAAGAACTGGACTGAAAACACTGCAAAGGAAATGCAGGAAATGCTTCAGATACTCGAAGGAATCTCTGATTTCAGTGCTGAGAGCCAGAAAGCAGTTATTGAGCCATGGGCTGAACAGACAGGCATCAAACCATGGAATCCATGGCGTGTAGCTTTGGTCGGAACCGGTCAGGGTCCTGACATGTACGAACTGAGTGCTTTCCTAGGAAAAGAAGAGGTAATAAAACGTTTGAAATTTGCAATAGAAACTCTCGGATAAATGTTGATTGTTCTCTACAGCATAGGAATGTATGTTTTAGTACTAGGTGTGCTGCTGGCTTCAATTGTATCGAAGAAAGCACGCAAACTGGTGGAAGGCATTCCTCAGACATTCAAGATACTGAAGGCAGAAATCAAACCCGATGACAGAGTCGTTTGGTTTCACGCTGCCAGTCTTGGAGAATTTGAGCAGGGACGTCCGCTTATGCAACGTCTCAGAGAGGAATATCCGGAATATAAGATTCTGCTAACATTCTTCTCTCCATCAGGTTATGAGGTAAGAAAGAATTATAATGGAGCTGATGTCATATGCTACCTGCCATTTGACACCCCAGGCAACGTACATTCATTCCTTCGTCTGGCACACCCGGAAATAGCACTTTTCATTAAGTACGAATTCTGGATGAACTACCTGACTACAGCCAAGAAAAAAGGAGTTAAGCTATATAGTGTATCCAGCATTTTTCGCGAAAAGCAGTATTTCTTCCAGTGGTGGGGAACTATGAGACCACTTAAGCAGTTTGACCACTTGTTCGTACAGAACGAAGAAAGTAAGCGTCTGCTGAATAAACACGGAATAGACTGCGTAACTGTTGTAGGTGATACACGTCTCGATAGAGTTATAGACATAAAAGATGCCACTGCTCCACTGCCGTTAGTAGAAAAATTCGTAGCTGACAGTCCGTGTTTTATCGCAGGTTCATCATGGGGACCGGATGAGGAAATATATATTCCATATCTGGCACAGCAAAAAGACTGGAAACTGATTATCGCCCCCCACGTAATCAGCGCTGTACACCTTAAAAGCATCAACAAACTGCTTGAGGATAACGGACTTAAAGCAATAAATTACTCTGACTTGGAAGCCGGCAAAAGCACAATAACAGATGAACGGGTAATGATTGTTGACTGTTTCGGAAAACTCTCATCCATCTATCGCTATGGAAAGATAGCACTCGTAGGTGGTGGATTTGGAGTTGGCATCCACAACGTACCAGAAGCAGCTGTTTATGGCATACCTGTTCTCTTCGGTCCAAACAACAGGAAGTTTAAGGAGGCACAAGACCTCAAACAATGTGGCGGAGCTTTCGAATACCAGGATGAACAGAGTTTTGCTGCAATCATGGATACCTTCATTAACAATCCTCAAACGATTGACGAAGCAGGAAAGAAAGCAGGTAAATACATAAATGGTAATGCCGGAGCTGCTAACATATGTTTTAACATGATATTTAAATAAAAACAATATGACCTTTACACAAATTGCAATGCCCATCTTCGATAAGGTGATTATAGATTATCACCTTAAAGACGACATCGACCAACCTCAGAACAACCCGTACAAAACGGGAACAATAGAGGCATACCTCTATACCAAGTGTTGGATTGATACTGTTCAGTGGCATTTAGAAGACATCATACGCGACCCAATTATCGAACCTGTGTATGCACTCAAACTGAAACGCAGAATTGACAAAAGTAATCAGGAACGTACAGATTTGGTAGAGATGATAGACTCCTACTTCTGGACTCTTTACCACGAAATCAAACCACAGGCTGACGCAACAATCAACACAGAAAGTCCTGCATGGGCTGTAGATCGCCTAAGCATTTTAGCATTGAAGATATACCACATGAAGGAACAGGTAGAGCGTGATGATGCAGATGCTGCACACAAGGCACTATGCCAGAAGAAATTGGACGTTCTACACGAACAGCAGAAAGACCTTTCGAGTGCTATAGATCAACTTATTGCTGACATCAAGACTGGAAAGAAGTACATGAAGGTTTATAAACAAATGAAAATGTACAACGATCCAAGTACAAACCCAATTCTATACGGACAGAAATGAGGATAGGCTTCGACGCAAAAAGACTGTTCAACAACTTTACAGGGCTGGGAAACCACAGCCGTACTACAATAGACATTCTCACGGATGAATTCCCTGATAATGATTATTTATTATACACTCCCAAGATTACCCATAACGACACAACTGCGCCATACCTGCATAAAGGGAACTGTCAAACCATAAAACCGACAGGTATGCTACGTGGCAGTTTATGGAGAACATTTGAACTGGCATCAAGAGTCAAGGCTGACAATGTAGATATTTTCCACGGACTAAGTAATGAATTACCTATTGGAATAAAAAAAAGCGGCGTGCGTAGTGTCGTGACAATCCATGATGTGGCTTTCAAGACTTTTCCTGACATGTACCACAAGACTGATCGCTACATCTATGATTTAAAATGGAGATATGCTGTAGAAACTGCGGACAGAATTATTGCAATAAGCCAATGCACTAAGGACGATATAATCCGTTTTTATGATGTTGATGAGAAAAAGATAGACGTAGTGTATCAGCCGGTTGCCCCACTCTTCTACAATCCAATTTCCAAGACTCACTGCGAACCTTATATGCTGTATGTAGGTTCTGTAAATTCACGCAAGAACCTGCTTGGAATCGTAAAAGCCATGGAATTACTCCCAAAGGATTTCGACTTACCATTATACATTGTAGGTGAAGGCAGAGAATATAAGTCTCATGTGCAGACATATATTGCAGAACACGGAATTGAGGGCAGATTCAAATGGCTTGGAGGACTTACGCCAAACGAGTTGCACCAACTTTATACCAATGCACAACTATTCATTTATCCGTCATTTTATGAAGGATTCGGGCTTCCAGTAGTTGAAGCCATGCTGAGCGGTTGTCCCGTCGTTACAAGTAATGTAAGTTGTCTGCCTGAAGCTGCAGGTCCCTACTCTCTTTTAGCAAATCCTTACGAACCCGAGGATATAAAGAACAAAATGCAGAAGGCTCTTGAAGACACCGCACTGCGTACCCGTATGATAGAAGGCAGTAAAGAATTTGCCATGTTTGCCTTTCATCCCCACACCCTCGCCCATCAACTGATGAGCACATACCAAAAACACAATCCTTCGTAACTGTTCAAAGAAACTGAACCTAATACGGCTGTACTCCATCAGTATCTTATCCACATAATTTGATTTAAGGACAAGAAAGCTTGATTTTTTCTGTTAAAGTTTCCAAAAATCGGCTCCAGAGGGTGAGCATCCCCTGAGATCCCCCTGAGCACCCCCTGAGATCTCCCCGAGATCTCCCTACGCATTCTCAAAATGTTCTACACGTTGCAACAATGTAGGATGAGAATACTGAGTAAAGACTACTACCGGATGAGGAGTGAGATTGCTAAGACTTTGGGCTGACATCTTTTTCAAAGCGCTACTTAGATATTTGCCTAAACCATGTTGACAAGCAAATTCATCAGCTTCCCACTCATGTTTACGAGAGAGAATATTGCTTATAAGCGATATTATTATCTGTATAGGAGTAAACAGAAGCATAAAGACAGTCATATTGATGTGGAATGACGGTACATCACATCCAGCTGCAGCAGCAATATCCTTACTGTCAATAACAAGACTGAATAGATAAAACATTATAAGATTCAAGATAAGTGCCGAAGACATATCCTTCAATATGTGACGATGCTTATAGTGCCCTATTTCGTGAGCCAAAACTGCAACGATTTCATCGGTAGTAAGTTGTTCCATAAGTGTATCGTACAAGACAATGCGCTTACGTGAACCAAAGCCCGTGAAATAGGCATTTGCTTTTGAACTACGTTTGCTTCCATCTATTACATATATGTTTTGCAACTTGAAACCGACTTTCTGTGCAAATGATTCTATCGCAGTACGCAATTCACCCTCGGCAAGCGGAGTCTGTTTGTTAAACAGAGGAACAATCACATCACTGTAGAGGAACTGCAGGATTAGAGTAAGAACAGATACTATTGCCCATGCCACAAGCCAGAAATAGTCGGGAATAAGTCCGTATATCCATACTACAAGTCCCATCAGTATGCCATAAATGAGAAGAGAAACAAAGAATCCCTTAATAGTATCCATCACAAACAAGCGTGGAGTGCTTCGATTGAAACCATACTTTGCCTCTATATGGAATGTATCATAGACAGAAAAGGGGAGACCGACCAACCAGTCTAAAACATAAAACATAAAGAAGAAAAGAAGGGCTATCAGCACTGGGTTATTACTGAGTTCACGTGCATAACCGTCCATCCACGCAAATCCGCCTAAAGCGAAAAGGCACAAGAGAAGTGTAGTATTTACAATATTGGAAACTACACCAAAGCGGGAATTTTCACGTGAATAAGCTTGCTGACGAGCATATTCAGCCTCATCATATATTCCTTTAAGCAATGTAGGGATAGGCTGATGGCTGGCTTTACGGTTGAGTATGCTCAGAGTAATGCTATATGCGAACTCAATAAGTACAATAGCAATGATTGTCCAGTATAAAAACATAATTCTAACGATTCATTTCGATTGAAGCCTTGATAAACGGACCTACTACCTTGGGGTCGTTATCCTGTTTACGCTCATTTATATAATAATCAAATGTACCTGGACGGTCTTTACTAAGACCTGCTACAGCACAACAGCTACCTATATTCACGAGGTTATCAATGGAACCATCGGGAAGTTGTTCGGTACTGCTATAAACAAACTGTTTGATGAAGCTTTTATAACTACGTTTAGCTATAGCTTTGTACTTCTTTGGAAGGTATCCAAGACGAACAGCCTTTAGCATTGAATAAATAAACATAGCAGAACAGGAACTCTCCAAATAATTACCTGTGCGTTCTGGAGAATCCAATACCTGATACCACAATCCTGTCTTTTTATCTTTATACCTATCAATACCTTCGGCTATGGTGTTTAATACAACCAGAATACTATCACGTCCCTCAGTACCCTCTGGAATAAATGGCAAGGCATCAACTATTGCCATCATATACCAGCCTAAGGCACGTCCCCAACAATGGGAGGACTGTCCGGTTTGAGGGTCTGCCCATCCCATTTTACGGCTAACATCGCAAGCATGACGGAAAAGTCCTTTCTGAGAATCATACGTATGTCGCGCAGCCATTAAAATCTGATTTACCACATCTGCCCATGCCGGTTTATTATTCTTATCGAAGCAGTATGTATATTCAGCCAAGAAAGGAGTTCCCATATATACACCATCAAGCCATACCTGATTAGGATATATCTTCTTATGCCAAAAACCTCCGTCGGCATTGCGAGGATGAGTATCCAATTGAGAACGCAGTAATGCCATAGCCTTACGAAAACGCTCTTCGCCTGTAAGTCTGTAGAATTGGAACAAGCATTTGCCAGAGTTAATCATATCAATATTATACTCGGTCAACTTATATGAACGAATCTGTCCATCGTTTGTTATAAACGAATCGGCATACTGCATACAATAGTCAAGAACGGTCTGGTCTTTGCTCACTTCATAGTAATCAAGCATAGCGCCTACTTTCAACCCGCCTGTATAACTCCATTTTACGCGATTGGGGCTATCAGTATAGCATGCCTGAGGACAGCGTTTCATTTCAGACTTTATTATTGCCTCTGCCATTATATCGTTCGCCATAAGAGCAGAAGACATAGTCCAAAAGATGAGTAAAAGAATTTGCTTCATAGTTATTGGGATTTTATGCTTGCAAAGTTACGAAAAAATATAATGTAACAGCATAAGGAAATAAAAATCCCCCAAGCTTAAGCTTGAGGGAAATATTAAAAATGTATTATAGGTTCAATTATTTGCTTTCTTCAATGAAAGTAGCAACACGGTTCCAGTCGTTCTCATCAAAGAGTTCGTCTGTTACACCAAGACCCTTGTAAGAAATACGGTCAGCAGAAATCTTGTAAGTGTTTACGAGCATGTCGCGAACAGCCTTAGCACGAGCATCAGAAAGCTTCTGATTGAGTTCTGCCTTACCTTCTGGAGAAGCATAACCATTAACACGCACCTTGCAAGTTGGGTGATTCTTCATGTAAGTAGCAATCATAGCAACAGATGGCTTCTGAGAAGCATCGATGATGCTCTTGCCCTGACGGAAGATTACAACTGGAGCAAGTTGAGTTTCAGTAACCTTAGTTTCGTTTACAATAACTGTCTTTTCCTTAGCGCGTTCAGCAGCGAGGTCTGACTGGAGCTGAGAGATAGTCTTATCCTTAGCAGCGAGGTCTGCGTTAGCCTGAGCACGGAGTTCGTTCAGACGACCATCGAGTTCGTCCTGAGAGTACTTCTTGTCACATGCAACGATGTAGTGCTTGCCCTGTGAGTTACCGAAATGGTAAACATAAGCTGCTGTGAGCTGGAGCTGAGCGAAGCGAGAACGTGGTTTGAAGTTAGCACCAGCCTCAGAAACATTCCAGTCAATAGCAGGCTGGATACGAATTGTGTGAGCCTTAGATTCGCCAAGGTTGATATTGAAGTCAAGACCAGTCTTGAAACCGAGTCTATTCCAACCTTTCTTCTCAGGATTGTAAACACGATTCCAACCAATACCTACAACAGCACCTACTTCGAATGGACGTGGAGCACCCTTATAACCTGCGAAAAGGTTAGAAAGGTTGAATGTTCCGTTCAAACCTACATAGTGACCACGAACAATTGTCTTGTAAGAACCGTTAGCACCAGTGTTGAAATGATAACGAGACTGAGAGTTTGGATCGTAAGCACTTGAGCCCAACCAAGCAGTTCCTTCAATTTCCAAACCAACTACTGGAGTAATCTGCTTACCAAGGAAAACTGTAACAGTTCCGTTCAGTGGGAATACCTGCTTGAAACGAAGAGATGTAGCAGCACCACCACCAATACCTACATACCAGTTGTCTGTGAAGTTGCCCAACTTAACAGGCTGCTCTGCATTTGCTGCGAGAGCTGATGCAACCATTGTGATTGCGAGTAAAATTTTCTTCATAAATGAATAAATTTAATAAAGTTAATAAATAAATGAATTATAAATGGTTCTAAAACCTATTCTTCTGTTTTATTTGCACGCTTGCGCTCCAAATGGTCAAGTATAATCTTACGAATACGCATTGACTTTGGAGTTACCTCAACATACTCATCTGCTTTTATATATTCCAAGGCCTCCTCGAGGGAAAGAATTACAGGAGGTATGATATGTGCTTTCTCATCTGTACCAGAAGCACGAACATTGGTTAACTGCTTTGCTTTGGTAACATTCACAACGAGGTCATTTTCGTGAACATGTTCTCCCACTACCTGACCAGCATATACCTGTGCCTGAGGAGATATGAAAAACTTACCACGATCCTGTAAGTGGTCAATAGCATAAGCGAAGGCTGTACCAGAATCCATTGCAATCATAGATCCGTTAGTTCGACGAGTCATCTCACCCTTGAACGGCTGATAATTCTTGAATCTGTGAGCCATAATAGCTTCTCCTTGACTAGCAGTGAGCACATTTGTGCGCAATCCGATAATACCACGTGAAGGAATCTCGAACTCGATGTTTACACGTCCGTCTGCTGCCTCCATGCTTATCATATCGCCCTTGCGACGAGTAACCATATCTATCATCTTGCTAGAGAATTCTTCTGGCACATTTATTGTCAATTCTTCGATAGGTTCGCAGTGTTCACCATTAATTTCACGATAGATAACTTGAGGCTGGCCTACCTGCAACTCATATCCCTCGCGACGCATAGTTTCGATAAGGACTGATAGATGAAGTACGCCACGTCCGCTTACAATCCACTGATCTGTAGTACCTTCCTTCATCTCCACACGCAGAGCTAGGTTCTTTTCCAGTTCCTTTTCCAGGCGCTCTCCAATATGACGGCTAGTACAGAACTTACCTTCTTTACCGAAGAATGGTGAATTATTAATTGTGAAAAGCATTGACATGGTTGGTTCATCGATGCTGATAGTCGGAAGAGCTTCAGGAGCCTCATAATCACAAATAGTGTCACCTATTTCGAAATTGGAAAGCCCAATGATTGCACAAATATCTCCTGATGTAACAGATTCCGCTGTACGATGTCCCATTCCCTCGAATGTATGGATTTCTTTAATCTTTGTCTTTTCAGAAGTTCCATTCCGATGAACTATTGTGATGTTCTGTCCAGCAGTGAGTGTGCCTCTGTGAACTCGACCTACAGCAATACGACCCGTATAAGTTGAATAATCGAGAGAAGTTATGAGCATTTGTGGAGTTCCATCCAACTGCTTTGGGGCAGGAATAGTCTTCAGAATTACATCTAGAAGATATGTGATGTCATTAGTAGGAGTCTTGAAGTCCGGTCCCATCCATCCCAGTTTTGCAGAGCCATAAACTACGGGGAAGTCCAATTGGTCTTCTGTTGCATTAAGAGCACACATCAAATCAAACACCATTTCGTAAACTTCCTCTGGACGACAGTTGGGTTTATCAACTTTGTTTACGACAACGACTGGCTTCAAACCGATCTCCAGAGCTTTTTGCAGTACAAATCGTGTCTGAGGCATCGGACCCTCAAACGCATCAACGAGAAGAATACATCCGTCTGCCATATTAAGCACACGTTCGACCTCACCACCAAAATCGGAGTGTCCCGGTGTGTCAATTACGTTTATCTTTGTGCCCTTGTAGTTTATTGACACATTCTTTGAAAGGATTGTTATACCACGTTCACGCTCCAACTCATTGTTATCGAGTATCAAATCACCTGTCTGCTGATTCTCTCTAAAGAGATTTCCAGCCAACAACATTTTGTCCACGAGTGTAGTCTTACCGTGGTCAACGTGAGCAATAATTGCTATGTTTCTAATATCCTGCATACTTTTTACCTAAGTATTGTTTTTTAACTGAATATAATTGTTTTATTTTTGTATGTCAACACTTTGCGCTCTACATGTTTCTTTACAGCACGCGAAAGCACAATTTTCTCCAAGTCCTTACCCTTTAGTGCGAGACTGTCAGGAGTATCCTTATGTGTGATACGAACAACATCCTGTTCGATGATTGGACCAGCATCCAGTTCTGCAGTTACATAGTGACTTGTAGCACCTATAATTTTCACACCACGCTGATATGCCTGATGATATGGCTTTGCGCCAACAAAAGCAGGGAGGAACGAGTGGTGAATGTTGATGATACGGTTAGGATAAGATGCTATCATTTCGTCGCTAATAATCTGCATATAGCGAGCAAGAACAATGAAATTCACTTTCAAGTCACGCAACATTTGCATCTCAGCTGCTTCTACTTCCTGTTTGTTAGACCAGTCTTTATTGATACTCCATACGTAATACGGAATTCCAAATTGCTCTGCAACATAACGCAAATCCTCATGATTGCTAACAATACATGGAATTTCCACATTTAGTTCGCCAGCATTATACCTTGCCAGAAGATCGTAGAGACAATGTGACATCTTGCTGACGAAAATAGCCATTCGGGGTTTTACATTTCCAAAATAAAGGTGAAAACTGATATCAAACCGTTTACAGTAAAGTGTGTCAAAATACTCCGAAATCTTATCAGCAGGAATAAGGAAATTATCCAGTTCCCATTCTACACGCATGAAAAACATGTGATCCAACTTATCTACGTATTGATCCAGATACACGATGTTTCCATTATTGTCAGTTATAAATTTAGTTATCTCTGTCACAATACCAAGCCGGTCAGGACAGTGAAACAAAAGTATAGCTGTGTCTTTTTCTTTCATCTATTATTGTTTTATTATTATTTTCAAATTTATACAAGTTTTGATACACACTCCTTAAGACTGTCTTCCCAATATGGGATTTCAATACCATAGGTGCGTTTTATTTTGGTTTTATCTAACACGCTAAAGTGCGGACGAGTTGCAGGTGTTGGATATTCACTCGTATGCAGTGGTTTCACTTTGCATGATGTTATACCTGCAATACGGTGTATAGCCTTAGTAAAATCGTACCATGAAATGACTCCTTCATTTGAGAAATGATATATTCCTGGCACAATTCCTTTATTGATTGCAGTCATGATTGCCACAGCAAGGTCACGGGCATATGTTGGAGTGCCGACCTGATCAAAGATTACTCCCAATTCAGGTTTTTCTTTTCCAAGACGAATCATTGTCTTAACAAAATTATTACCATAAGTGGAGTATAACCATGCTGTACGGATTATCATGTATTTATTACATACAGCAGCAACGGCATTCTCTCCATCTAATTTGGTTGTACCATAAACAGAATTAGGACATGTAGGAGCATCTTCCGTATAAGGGGTATAGGCTGTTCCATCAAATACATAGTCAGTACTAATCTGAATCATACAACCTCCACGTTTACCAACCGCCTCTGCCAATATTCCTGGAGCTTCACTATTCAAACGTCGGCATAACTCTACAGACTCTTCTGCTTTATCCACGGCTGTAAATGCAGCACAATTAACAATACAATCAATATGATTCTCCTGCACAAAAGCATTAACATCCTCTTGTTTTGTTATATCAAGCATTGAAGCTTTCATCCCCTCAGGAACAACAATGTCCGTAAAGAAATATCTATGCTGTGAATTATGTTTAGCCAATAGTTGCATTTCGTTGCCTAATTGACCGTTGCATCCAGTAATAAGTATATTCATTCCATCCATAATTATTTACCTGTCTCAGAACTCCAGTTCGTTATTTTTGTCTTGCTTGTAATACTCAGAAAGCATTGCAAGTAGTTTTGATATATTATCTATCGCAGCTGCCGTTTCTGCTCCAACTTCTTTTTTCTGTGCACGCATAAGCATCACAAGATATAGAGCATCGAAACACGTCTCAATTTCACTCTTTTCCTCTTCTTTTTTATTCTTCTTAGCCTGTCGCAGTTCTACTATAAATGGCAATGCCTTATAATACTGTGCAGAATAGAAAGGATACTTAGGTGACTTAAGCAACTGACTATGCAAATCATTCAATAGAATTACGATATTTCGGTTAATCTGAAGATGTCCACTCTCCTCTACTCCCTCATCATGCATCATCGTAATCAGATTCTCATACCAATTTATCAGTTCTACTGCACGCTCCGGTTCCAACTGGAAGCGTGGTATGTATTTATCCGAAATTTCATCTATATCTAAATCATAGGCACGAATAACATCCTCTACTTGCCACATATACAACAAGTATTCAGCTATGCTAGACTTTCTTAATTGTTCAGAAATATACATATAGTTTTTTACAATCTAAACGGAATGGCGTGACCAGTAACCGTGTAAATAATCATAATTGCGCTTACGACCATAACCACAATACCAATTATGCGATTTATCCACCAAAGAACCTTGGACGTAAAACGAGTTCTAACCTTATCAATCAACCATGTGAGACTAAACCACCAGAACAGGGCACCTCCAATTATCGCCACATATCCCATCACCTGAGGTATTATATTATCTGTCAGAATAAATGTGAACTGACCAAAAAGTGCAAGGAACATGAATATAATCAAAGGGTTGCTCACGGTAACAGCAAATCCAGAAACTATATATGAACGGATATCACTACTATCGTGTGGAGTTGGTATATTATCTACAATAGCATTTTTATTCGGCATAGAACGGAATGTGTACAATCCGAAACCAAACAACAGCACACTACCGACAATTTTAATTATCAAGGCTATAGCGGGATTCTCTATGATATCAACTACAAACGACATACCATAACCTGTAACAATTGCATAGAGAAAATCACTAGCAGAAGCGCCTATACCAGTTGCCAAGCCCTCTTTACGACCCTTGTTCAGTGTTCGTTGGACTGTCAAAATGCCGACAGGACCCATAGGAGCAGATACAATGATTCCGATGATGAAGCCCTTCATCACCTCGTCTAATATGCCTACTTGTTGCATCCATTCCTGAAATGTACTATAGAAGTCCAACCCAAAAAATTCTCTTCCTGCAAGAACTGTTGAACTCAATAGACAAACACACAAAGCACTTACCATTACTAAAATCTCTAAAATCGCTGCAAAATTACGTAATAAATTTGTTATAAAAAAGAATAACTTTAACTTTGCACCATCTAAATCACATATTATATTATAAATAATCTTAAAAACATGAAACCATACGTTATAGGAGTCGATCTCGGAGGAACAAATACCGTGTTTGGAATTGTTGATTCTGCAGGTAATATAATTGAAGAAGGTAGTATTAAAACTGGCAGTTTTAATACTGCATCAGAATTTGTAGCTGCTGGATTGGATTGCATACACCATATAGTTAAGAAAGTAGGAGGCATTGAACAGATTCAAGGCATGGGTATCGGAGCACCCAATGCGAACTATTATACAGGAACCATCGAATTTGCGCCAAATATCGCATGGGCTCACGACGGTGTGGTACAACTGGCTGGCATGTTTGCTGGAGAGTTGGGTATACCCGTACGAATGACTAATGATGCTAATGCTGCAGCAATGGGTGAGAAGCTATATGGAATAGCCAAAGGCATGAAAAACTTCATTATGATTACCCTTGGCACTGGTCTTGGAGCAGGAATTATAATCAATGGCAAATTAGTATATGGTCATGACGGATTCGCAGGTGAGCTGGGGCATGTAAACATGGATCGTTCTGAAAACGCACGCCCCTGCGGATGTGGAAGAAAAGGCTGTCTCGAAACATACTGTTCTGCGACAGGTGTAGCTCGCACAGCTCGAGAGTTTCTACAGAAAACGAACCGCCCATCAATTCTTAGACAGAAACCCCTCGATGAAATCGAGTCCTTGGATGTATTTTTAGCAGCACAAAAAGGCGATGAAATCGCTAAAGAAGTATTCCAATTTACAGGAACAATGCTTGGATGGGCATGTGCTGATTTCACCGCTTTTTCCAGTCCTGAAGCATTCATTTTCTTTGGAGGACTATGCAAGTCTGGTGATTTAATTATGAAACCTATAGAAGAGACGTACAACAGAGTAGTGATGCCTCTATTTAGAAACAAGGCAAAATTCCTCATCAGCGGCCTCATGAACAAGAACGCAGCCGTATTAGGAGCCTCTGCACTCGGATGGGAATAAAGAAACTAATAGTTAACAAAGAAGTCTTTCCACACTTTTAGCATACTCGACTTATTTGTTGAGATTATCTCCGCCTTTCGGGTATAGTTTTTATACTCTCTTTTGCGAGCGGGATTGATTCGAGATAGAATCTGTTTCTCTTTAGCTTCGAAAATCTCACCTTGATATTGAAAATAGAACACATTAATGAGAGGAATAGGCAATTCCTCTTCATTAATTGTTGCGTTAATATCAGACAACTGTGCACCCCACGCCCCCAAATCAAGAGAAGTTTGTTGAAAATTCTGTGATTTGTTCATCAAATCAACAGCACGCTGATCAACAGCATTCTGATCAACCAAACGAACATGAAGGACTCTACCAACCTTACCCATCAAAGTATCCTCACGTTCTATCTTACCCATGCATTCTCCACCATTCACTGGGATGAACACATCGCCATTTTTGAATTCCACACGAATTATGGAACCCTTAACAGCCTCCATAAGTGTGTCATTCTGAACAAACCACAAAGTTTGTTTACCAAGATGAATATTACATGGAACCTGAGTTTTCTTTATGTTATAGATACCTGAATAGACAGTAGCCACTTGAAATGTTGGGTATTCAAAAGGCCATGTTCCAATAGGTTCCCACTCTTTTGCAGCGTGCAAGGATGAACACAATAGAAATAACAGGAAGAAAACTTTGAGTTGACGCATTTTATTATTTTACAAGTATTACAAGATATTTGCTTATACTCCAAAATGATTCATTTTCAGAGATACAAAGAGTATATTCTCCTTTTGAATCCTTCATGAGTTTATAGGAATCGGCAGGATGAGTTGTAAGAATTTTAGCAGACTTAGAATTCAACGGAATTACACGTGTCGTACGTATATCAATCTTTGTAAAATATTCCTTATTATAATTACCTTGAAGAACCTCACCTTTCTGAAGAATATTCTGTTCCTTCAGCTCCTTACTTGTACCAAACACATACCAAGCCGTATTTAGTTCAGCATCCTGCTTCTGAGCAACTTGTTTTGTTTCTTCATGTTGTTGTTTTACAACTGTATTTTCAGCAGTAAGAGCTTCTACATGTTCATTCAAAGTTGTGATTTGGACTTCTTTCTCGGCTAACTGAGCAGTGAGCGTCTCTATAGCTTGAGACTTCTCCTCTAGCTGCAATTTCAATCCGTTGATTGCTTCTTTAAGTTTCGCAGAATTCAAGTTGCTTGCATTGAATTTCTTTTCAAGTTCAGCAATTTTCTGACGCTGTGATTCCATAGTCTCTTGGATAAAAGTCATCGTTTCGCGGATATTCTCCACATTACTATTACCCTCTGCTGACTGAGAAAGCATATTTACACGCCCCTCAGCTTCATTTATTTCTTTAAAGCCCGATTGGATTTCATTCAAGGCTCCCATCATCTCATTTATAGCAAAATCTTTTTCGTTTACAAGATTTTGTAATGAATCAATCTCTGAATTAGCTTCATTAGAATTTGACTTATTTCCATTACATGAAACAAGCAATGCGACACCTACAGTCGCAATGAATAAAATCTTCTTCATATTCTTTCAGTTTTTATATTTATTTTTAGATTTTCCTTTTCCCATTATCATTTCTTCATCAGCACTTTCTTCCACCTTTGGTTTAGATAATGCTGGTCCCAATATAATTACAATCTCGCCCAAAGGTTCATGCTGAGAAAAATAATCCACCACCTCACGCAAAGTACCACGTATATGCGATTCATGCACCTTGGAAATCTCCCTTGACACACACACCAGACGGTCTTCACCATACACCTGTATAAACTGCTCAAGAGTTTTCAGTAATCGCCGTGGAGACTCATAAAACACAACAGAGCGATCTTCGTCCCTATATAATTTTAGACGTGTCTGACGTCCCTTCTTCTGTGGCAAGAAACCTTCGAAGATAAACTTATCGCATGGCAGTCCGCTACTAACCAAAGAAGGCACAAAAGCAGTTGCGCCAGGCAGCGTCTGTACTTCCACACCATTCTTAACAGCTTCACGCACCAACAGGAATCCTGGGTCGCTAATACCAGGTGTGCCTGCATCACTTATAAGCGCTATAGTCGTACCCGCCTGCAATCTACCTACAAATTCATTAACACTCTCATGCTCATTATACTTATGATGAGACAAAACAGGTGTATGAATATCATAGTGGGAAAGTAAGACGCCAGATGTTCTAGTGTCTTCAGCGAGGATCAAATCAGCTTCCTTCAAAACACGTATTGCCCTCAATGTCATATCTTCCATATTCCCTACAGGCGTGGGTACAATGTATAACATGCGGCAAAGGTATAGCAATACGGAGATTTAACAAAGCAAAAATAAATTTTTAGCTTTATTTTTGATTATTTTAAATTTAAAACATCTATTTTTGCAAAAAATATAACACAATGAAAAGCAAAGAAATCACATTTGACCGTTTCATTCGAATGATATTGGTAGCAGCAGTACTTGTTGTTGCTTACCTTTTACTGAAGAAACTCAGTAGCGTACTCATTCCATTTTTAGTAGCATGGCTCGTTGCCTACCTGCTCTACCCTATCGTATGTTTTTTTCAATACAAATGTCATCTTAAAAACAGAATACTCAGCATCATCGTCACACTTCTTGCAATTATAGGCGTGATAGTTGGTTCACTTCATTTCATCATTCCTCCGGTAACATCAGAAATAGCAAGACTAAAAGACTTGATAATCAATTTCTACCACACTGACAGCACCGTCAACCTTCTTATTTTCGAAATACAACAATACGCCAAAAACACTATAGACATCAACAAGATAGTCCAGGCGCTGAGCATAAGTGACATCTCTGCCTTTGTAAAACAAGGTATCACCCCTTTATTGGCATTCATGTATAGTTCCGTATCTGCACTAATCGGTTTTATTGCATCACTTATTGCAATACTCTACATGTTCTTTATTCTGATGGACTACGAAAAACTAAGTCAAGGTGTGATTAAAATGATTCCTCAAGGGCAACGCAGTATAGTTTCTAATATAATTAAAGATGTGGAAAGTGGAATGTCAAGCTATTTTCGTGGTCAAAGTTTGGTAGCACTATGCGTAGGCATCCTATTTTCCATCGGTTTTTTAATCATCGACTTCCCACTTGCCATTCCATTAGGTTTATTCATTGGCTTTCTGAACCTTATCCCATACATGCAAACCCTTGGATTCATTCCAACTTTGATACTTTCTCTGCTGAAAGCACACGATACTGGAGACAGTTTTTGGATGATATTCTTGAGCGCCTGCATAGTCTTCGCTATCGTTCAAACAATTCAAGATACGATTATTGTTCCTAAGATAATGGGACATGTCACAGGATTGAATGCCGCTGTCATTCTTCTAAGTTTATCCGTTTGGGGCTCACTTCTTGGTTTAGTGGGACTTATCATAGCACTACCACTTACCACAATCCTTATTTCATATTATAAACGTTACATATTGGATAAGGAGGAAAAACAGAATACTGAACAACGACATTTTTGAAATTAAATATCCGAAAAGGTGTCTAACAGAGAAAAAAAATATGTTATCCAACATTTTTTTATATTCGCAGACACATATTAATTTAAAACAGTGTATCTTTGCAACAGTTTTGAAAGCCCTAACATTCAATTACCGATCAAAAAAATAGCATAAATAAATGTATAGAAAATCAATTATTATCAAATACATAAACTTATTACACATGAAGAAATTATTTTTATTCGGAACAATCGCGCTTACATTAGCTGCATGTTCAAGCAATGATGATCTTCAGGGCAACGAGTCCTATCAGCCAAATCTGACATCTTCATCTGACTATGCATTCGTAAAGGGTGATAGCCGTATTGTCATTGGCGGTGGTGAAACAAAAAGCACTCGTGGTGCTTGGGTAACAACTCCTCAGCCAGAAATTCCTGCTGATGCTAAGAAACTCGAAGTTGGTAGTTGGGGAGGTTTCTATGTTTACGAAGGTAACGAATCGTGGAACAACGGCGGTACACTTGACGCAAATGTAACTGAATACTACGTTCCTGCAGGTGAATCTGTTCATGCTACCAATGCACAGTTTAACACTCTTTCAAGCCTTACTCTTTATGTAGCCGGAGACTTGATTATTGACTACTTCGACAACTATCCATCTAAAGTAACTATCAACATTCTCAACGGTGGTTCATTCAACACCAACCTCAGTAATGGTGGAACTGTCTCAAATGATATCACAAAGTGGGAAACTGGTATGTTCCAGATTCCTGCAGGTTGGACAATCAACGTTTGGGGTAAGTTCGACACAGGTTACTATCCAAACATCTCTGTAACTCCAGGTGCTACATTGAATTACTTCGAAGGAGCAGAAGATGTTGTATTCGGTACTGAGCAAACCGAAAACTACGAGCTCTGGAAAAACGATGCAAACCCTGTACTTTCTGTATCTGGCACATTCTACTCAGAAGTTCCTGTTCGCGTTAAGGGTAATGCTAACTTTACTGGCGGTACTTCTACATTCTATGCAGGTGTTCACATCGACAAGAATGTTACCGTCAAAAATGACCCAATTGTTCCAGTAGTTAACATCTATGAGTGTTCTTACATTGATGGTCAGTTCTCAATGACTTCAAATTCAGAGAAAGCAACATTCAACATTTATGACTATCTGTATTGCGGTTCTATGCATTGCAACAGTGCAGCAGTATATATCAACCTGTACGATGCACTTCTCGATGTTGACAATAACTTCTCAACTGTATCAAACGACTTCTACAAGAACAACCTCCTTGTTGACAAAGGCGCTGGCATCCAAATTAAGGGTGACACTGAAGGTACTTACGCAAGCATAGTACGTTTCCTCAACAACGACCTGCACATTGACAAGGGCAACAACTATGATGTAGTAGAGGGAACAGGAGTTCCAACATCATTCTACGTGGAAAACACATTCTCTGGTAACCTCGTAGTTCTTTCTGAGAAAGTAACCATCGAATATCCAAAGATTGCAGGTCAGGATGATGCTACAGAAGTTATTACTTTCAAGGATGGCAATGTAGCTCTCAACGCAGAAAACGCATACCTCCCAGGTAAGGGTGAATGCCGTCCACAGATTGGTGAGGTTCCAGTAACTGTTATTCCTCCAGTGCACAAGTATTCTGCAACAGCTCTCGATTTCGGTCCTAACGGAGAACTCTACCTCTGCTGGCACTCAAATATCGGTAACGGAGAAGGTGGAAATGGTACAAACATGTACGTAACTAACGAAGATGGTTCAAGTGTTTCTGTTGACGGAATCAATGACTGGGGTGGTATCATCGACGTTATCAACACTAACAACTATGGTGATCCTCAGACTTACCTCTTCGATCAGACTCTCATTCAAAATGAGCACAAGTACAACCACGTAGTTTACTACAACGGAAAACTTTACCTCGCTGGTACAAGCAACAAGGTAGGTGCAGCTCTTCACGAGATCGAACTGAACGCAGACGGAACTATCAACAAATCTGAATTCGCTGAAAAGAATATCCGTGTTAACCTGACTGGTTCTTCTGCAAATAGCAGCATTATCAACAATGGCGAAATCATCACAATCTCAGGTTTCAACAATGGTGGTATCAACAAGTTTGCTCTAGACGATTACAGCAATCAGGAACAGAAGGCTATCTATAGCAGTACTGAATATACCGGTAAATACCTCTACAACGACGGTACATATATCATCGGTCTTAACGATGTGAACAATGGTACTGTTACACTCTACGACCAGAACATGAACTATGTTAAGTCGTTCAATGTAGGTTCTCTCTACCCAACTGACGGTAAGAACGTAGTTGTAAGTGATGGTAATAATATATACGTCTGCCGTGGCAACAATGGTTTCGAAGTATATAACCGCGAAGGACAACGCGTAGGTGGTTCTAAGAAGTCTGCAAATGGTGTAGATGTTGACGACAAGTACATCTATGTTGCAACAGGTCTTGGTCTCGTTGTTCTCGACAAGAATGAAACCTACAATGACGGTGAGGTTACATACAATAAGACTGTTAAGCGTTTCACATACACAGGTACAGGTAACTCCCGTTACAACGGCATCATCACAACAGATGCTTCTAAGCAGTCAGCTAACTTCGTTAAGGTTCGCAACGGAAAGGCATACGTAGCATACGGTATGTATGGTCTACAGATTTACGACGTTTCTAACCTCGCAAACAATTAATCAAACCAATTCATAACTATGGGAATGTCACAACAATGGCATTCCCATAATTTTCTTTATATTCTATCTTGGATACTTTAGAAAAATATATCGCATTAACTTTCACACTCTTTTTCCTCCTTACATTTGGAGCCTTCGCGAAGACTGACACAATAAATGTGCCAGTCAAAATGCTTGTATATGAGAATCTGAAAAACGAGGATGTTTTGAAACAGTTTGAGAAGCGTTTCGAGGAGATGGACAAATTGTTACGAAACAAGATAAGAGTGGAGGGACCAAACCTCACATTTGGTGATGACGCACTGACTCCGAACACAACGATTGACTCGCTTTACAAAGCAAAAGAAATTTGGGAAACAAAGTCGTTCAAGCGAAGAACAGGACTGGAAATAACAGGACAAGCATATGGTCGCTTAGACAAAGCCACACAAATCTCTCACGATGATGACGACCCCTACTCCTCCTATTTCGCAAAGTTCAATGCGGAATTAGGATGGAACTTCTTTAATAGTGCATTCTATCAAAGGAAAGCAGGGCTTGCTAAGATAAAATATGCTAATGAGTTAGAGCATATCAAAACAAGCAAAGACAAGAACAAGGCAATATATGAAGCAGCAGAAAATCTGCTTACAATGGAATACAACTATTATATAGCTATTGTGCTATATCACGAACTGCAGAATATTGACATTCTGAATCAGGCATATCAATATATGCTTGAACAAGATAAGGTAAGCAATGAAGACTTGCTTGACAATATAAATAATAAAATGCAGCTCGAATACGAACTCGCACAGACCTACGATTTAAAGGACATAGAGAATGAACCTCTTTACGTTCTAAATCCATCTATAGTTACTATTGATTCTGTCAGGCTTTTTGAAGAAATCGAGAAATATAATCCTGATTTAAGAGCAAGCTACGTAGAAGAACAACTACTCGATACAGAACGCAAACTCACGAATTACGGCCACAACATGAGACTAACACCGTTTTTTCGTGCGTCAACGTATTTGCGTCGCAACTTGTCACCATCTACAAATCTTGACTTAGGTGTAAGATTCACATTTCCTTTATATGACGAATCTGCGCCCAAACGCAGAGCTATTGAAACTCAAAAGTGGATTTTAGTTGAAAACAGGGATAAGTTAAGCGAACAGATGAAATCGTTTTGCAGTTTAAGGCTTGACCGTGTAGAACGACTAAACAGAGCCATCAAGACAGAAGCATACCATATTGAACAACTTGGAAAATACATAGATATTCGTAAAAACGCATATCTCAAACAACCTAAAGGATACAATTTTATTCTCCGTCTTGAGGAATATAATGAATACCTAAAGAGTATGGAGCGTATGTACAAGTTGATGCTCAACCGCACACTCACACTTTTGGAAATACAAAAGACTACGAATTTCAATCATTTACAATCTCTTATTATTGAAACGCCTGTCAAATGAACAATTTCAGTTATAATTCACAACCACAGGAACAAGATATAAATGACCTTCTGAATTATCAGAATAAGAAACTTGCTAAACAACAGAATGTTTATGCAATAGTATTCACTATTATTTTGATTCTGTTGTTAATATTCGCATATAGACGAGTTTTCTACACATATTATGACGGATATGTTAATTTGGAGCAAAATAACTTACGTGCCATTGACGACTTATATATTCTAGACATATATAAAAACGTTGGAGATGTAGTACAACCAGGTGATACTTTATACTCATATATCCTTTTGGAAAACCTGCTTGGACAATTCAATGTTAATACTGTTCCATCAATTATACTTGACCACGCAAACATGAAGCTTCGCGCTGCTTTAGCAAAGCAAGAATTGCCTGTTATCCAAACCAAGATTAACGAAATACAGAAGCAATTGAAAAGCGAACAGAACGACATTTTTTATGGTCTTACAGATAACACTAAGCGTATGGCATTAGAAGCCGAACTAAACGAATATAAAGAAAAATTGTCGGAATTACGCAACAAGATACAAATCTATGAAAGCATGGCAGGTAACTCATCACGTTACATCGTAAATTCTGGTTATGGACATAATCGCCTACCATATTCTCCAGGAAGTTTATATTACGAAAATGGTGTGATTCAATATTGTTGTGCACCAGAAGAAGCCATTGTAACAGATATTAAAGTAGCCAAAAACACAGTTGTCTTCAAAAAGGAAAACATTGTAGATCTGCAACACACCGACTACAAAGCATCCCACATTGGTGTCATGGCATATATCCCGGCTCATCAGGTAAAATATATCAACAACGAGAAACAAGTGGATGTCATTGTAAATGACGACATAGTACTCCATGCTCACATGTCGTTCCTGGGACTGCGTGTTGAAGACATTCCTAAGCACCTGCTTAGCAACTTCAGCCACGACATTGACGCTGTCATCGCATACTTCCTCTTCGACAAAGACCAATACGTTCCGTTCTGGGTACTCAACAACCACCTGCCGGTACGTGTAAGGGTTCGCAACGACGTATTCCACGAAGCATTCTACAACTCCTTCGGAGGCATTTTCAATGGTCTCTTTTCAGAACCAGACTCTATTGAATATAGTCCTCGTCGTATATTCGAGATACAAGAAAATCAAATCTTCGCCCCTGTTGACACAGCAACATTCCGCGAACTTACTAAAGACCATAATTTCTAACTATGATAACCATACAAAACAACAATAACGAACGTCGAATACTGCTGCTTGACAGTCAGTTCAATCTTGAAGAATCGCCCGACTTTCCAGAGTATTTGTTTGATGCGGTTTTCATATTCAACGAATCTGTTGAACAGACTCAGAATATTCTGAACGACATAAATCCGATAACATCCCAGAAATGCTGCTACAAGCCCCTATTCGTAGCACGCTCATTAGAAGGTAAAATGGGCGACTACGCCTCAGTCATTGACGGATACATCGATGACTGGAACGACAAGGACGCTTTGAATAAAGTCGAGGATATCATCAACAGGCGAAACGAACTGGGACTAAACACCCCAGAGGAGAAGATTCTCTCATCCAACCAGTTGTTCGTACGTCTGACGCGTTTCCTCATCATACGCAACAACCTGATAATGCATCCGGTATTGGAGAACGGCTCTTCTTCAGGATACGTCATACCGATATATAATCTGTTCTACAAACTGGGATGGTACAAATTGAGCGAGAGTTTCGTCTTCGTACAGTCTATGGTTGAAAAGGGATATTTCCGCACGACCCAATTCCTCAACCGTATTTACCTGTGTCCCAAATGCCAGCATTCCCACCTTCTCTATATAGAGAGTTGTCCGAAGTGCAACAATTCGATGATTCACAGCGAAGAGGTTATCCACCACTTCCGCTGCGCCAACATCACTCCGGAACATACTTACAACTTTGGCGGACAGCTCAGATGTCCAAAATGTCACCAGATGCTTCACCACATAGGTGTGGACTACGACCGCCCGGCAACAGTATTCACATGCGATGTGTGCAACAACTCATTCCTGCAGGCAAAGATGCAGGCTCTGTGTTCTAACTGCCAATCAGTGTCTGACGTAAAATCACTCGTTCCTATTAATGTTTACGTTTACGAGATTACGAAAGAGGGTATCTATGCAATCACATCTCTCAACATAGGCTTCTCTATTTACACTGAGTTCCATGACAACTTCCTTGAATTTAACCGGTTTGTCAATCGAATTCGCCTGTTGGCAGAACAGAAATTCTCAGGTCGGATACTCGGAGACGTACTTGTCGGTAAGATTTGGATTATCGACTCCACATCCGCAACGGTGAGAAACCGCGCCGAACTGCTTGCACAGGTATGCCAATACTTCCCTAATAACAAGGTGTCAGCAGCTAATAACATCACATACATCAATGCTATTGCTACAGACTATAAAGGCGATCAGGAACAGGCAGTACTCGACTTCCAGATAATGCTATCGGAAGCCATCCGTGCCGCGGCATACGTACTGCGCCCGGGGGAAAAGATCTGTTACACATACATGAAACTGGAAGGAAACGGTTCAAATATCGACGATTTCCTGAATGACCTCAACTTTGTGGCTACTAACCCTGACGACAGCGTTGACTACGATCCCAATGCCATCAATCCCAATGGTGACAGACAAGTGGATTCTCCACTGCTTAAAGACGACGGAACTGTAGAAACAGGAATCGAAGCAATCGACCTGAATAAACCGGCCGAGGTTCCCAACGACACAGAAGACACTCAAGAGTCAGGAAATACAAGTTTTCTCAACAAGGTAAAAGATTCTATATGTCATATATTTTCGAGTCATTAGACACCTTTGTGACATGGCTTCAGCACTTGTCTATATCCAGTATAATCAATACATACTGGTTTATCTTCTTTATTGAGATACCTCGATACTATTTGCTGGAGATTATTATCGTCACCTATAATATACTTACATATAGACGTCTGGAAAAGAAACGTTTCTATGCTCGTTTCCGTCTGTTCAAGGACAACCCTCTGGTTACTATTCTCGTGCCAGGTAAGAACGAAGGAAAAAACATCTATAAGTTGGTAAAGTCTCTTGCAGAACAGACATATAAGAACTACGAGGTAATCGTTGTTGACGACGGTTCTGATGATTATACTCCTCTTATCTGTTCTGACTTGGAGAAGCATGGTTTCATAGATTTGTATTTACGCTGTGGTGTTCGTGGAGGAAAAGCTTCTGCGGCAAACTACGGTGCCTATCACGCCAAGGGTAAGTATATCGTGCACCTTGATGCCGACTCTTCTCTTGACCGCGATGCCATCGAAAAGATCCTGATGCCTTTCTACCTTGACCCCAAAATCAAGGCCGTAGGCGGTACGGTTAAGGTTCGCAACTATAAAGACTCTATCTGCGCCTCCATGCAGGCAATAGAATATCTTAAGACCATCATGGTAGGTCGCCAAGTTACAAATACCCTGGGAATCCTTCACATAATCTCCGGAGCTTTCGGAGCTTTCGAAGTAGAGACTCTGAAGAAAATCGGATATTGGGACATCGGTCCCGGTCTCGATGGAGATATTACCCAAAAAATACGCAAAGCCGGTTGGAAGGTGGCACACACTTCAGAAGCAGTGTGTCTTACAAATGTGCCTGTTAAATGGAAGGTGCTTTTCAAGCAAAGACTCAGATGGTCCAAGTCGCTCGTGCGATTCAGAATACGTAAACATCGTGACATCCTTTATCCAAACCGCAACTGGTCACTGAGCAACTTCGTTTCTAACATGGAGAGTATCATTTATGACTGCGTTTTCAACTATATATGGTTATTCTATTTCATAGGACTTATTGCAAACTTCAGCAACCATATATTTGAAGTTATGCTACTCGACTTCCTAATCAGACTAGGACTTGCATGCGTTGCATTTGGAGTGATAATGACAGTAACCGAACGCAGGCGAGAAGAATTATTCCTTATACGATTCTTGCCGTTGACGTCACTCTACACAGGATATTTCATGCGCATCGTACGTTTACTTGCACATACGAAAGAGCTTTTCTTCTTCTCTTCGTACAAAGACCCATGGAATCCTGAAAAAACATCAAGATATGCACAACTTGAACGAGCATAAAAACAATATATAATAACAAAAACATTAGCAATTATGAACGCACTTATCAATCCAGGTATTGATGTTGACAAGCTTACCGTCCTCGTAGTAGACGATGTGCCACTAAATGTGTTGCTCATCAAAAAAATGCTTTCTCAGTACACATTCCAACTGAAAACTGCAAATAGTGGACAGGCTGCGCTCGACATCATCGCACAATCAATGCCCGACCTTCTCCTTCTCGACCTTATGATGCCAGGCATCGATGGATTCGAGGTTATTCGACGTCTCCGTGCCGATGAAAAGACAAAGAAGTTACCTATTATAATCCTCTCTGCTCTCAACTCAGAAGCTGATATAGTAAAAGGATTTAAGCTGGGAGCTAACGATTTCATAAACAAGCCGATTATTATGGAAAAGTTAATCAGCAGCGTAACAACCCAAATTAATCTTGCAGCAGCAACAAAATAGGTAATTTTATTATAAATAAAAAGTCCTTACAGTCAACGTAAGGACTTTTTTTTATTGAAAACGTAATTTTTATTTTATTTTTGTATCTTTGCACCGTTTGGCAGATATATGATTCCGTCATACAACTATAGATATGAAAAAAACACTCAATACAGTATTTCTGATAGCAGGTAGCGAGCCACTGGGAAGTGCTGGTATGCAAGCAGACATTAAAGCTATCACGGCATGTGGAGGATATGCTGCATGTGCCGTAACAAGCATTGTGGATGAAGATACGAGAAGGATAAAGAACATCTTTCATATGCCGACGGAACTGATTGTTTCGCAGGCAGAATCTTTCTTGGGCGACATAGAGACGGGATGTATAAAGACAGGTGTATTACCAAGCGAGGAGATAATCAGAGGTGTAGCAGGTGTACTGCGCCGCTTCAGGCATATTCCACTCGTAGTAGATCCTGTAATAGTAAACTCACTTGGGGTACAACTCGTAACAGACAGTGCAATAGATGCATATAAAAACGAGCTCTTTCCTCTTGCCACACTCATAACCCCGAATTGGCGTGAAGCAGAAGTGCTGCTCGGACACAAATTGGGAGACATAGAAAAGGACATAAGAGAATTAGGACGTTGGGGATGTTCCGTAATCATTAAATCTATAGAAAGCGGCAAAGGATGGTTGAGCGACTATCTGTACGACATCAGTACAGATAAAGTACGTGAGTTTAAAAAGCATCGTATCATCACTCGAAACGTAAATGGCACAGGTGATTCTTTCTCCTCAGCCATTGCGACATATATCGCTACAAAGTACAGTCTTGAAGAGGCTGTTGAAAAAGGAGAAGAATTCATCAGCAGAGCTATAAGTCTTGGAGCTGAATACGAATTCGGACATGGTTTCGGACCTGTTCATCCATGTTTTATGGAAGACAAAATCACCCATCAGAGAATTTACAACGAACAATAACCAAATACAATTCATACCATGAGAAAAATTTTATTTACTTTACTTACCTTGGTGGCAATGCATTGTCATGCGGCAAAAGAACGCCTTATAAAGACCGTTGAGTCAATAAATATTGAATCACCAGTAGGCACTGTTCCCCGCCTACCCTATCAAGTGTATGTAACATACTCCGATGGTACCAAAGAGTGGCGACAGGTAAAATGGGAAAATTCCCTACTCTCTACTGAACAACAGGAAGCTAACGCAACTCTTTATCCCGCTGGAAAAGAATATACGATTAATGGATATATTATTGGAGATAATACAACCGACAACGGATACCCATTAAAGGCTAATATCAAGGTAGTATCAGGAGCATACAACACTCCTACAAATAAGTTCAAAGCCTGTCCACTTCCACTTTCAGACGTAAAGATAACAGGCAGAAACCGTCTGACTAACAACCGCGATTTGGACATACGAACTATACTCTCTTGGGACATTACCCAGCAATTGTATAATTATCGTGACACATACGGACTCCCAACAGAGGGATACACAGTAGCAGACGGTTGGGACTCCCCCACTACAAAACTGAAAGGACATGGTTCCGGACATTACATGAGTGCCCTTGCCTTTGCCTATGCTTCTGCCGAGGATGAAAGCCAAAAGGCAGAACTGCACAAGCGTATAGAACGTATGGTTAACGAACTGCGTATGTGCCAAGAACGCACATTTGTATGGGACAGCACTCTCAATCGCTATTGGGAAGCACGTGATTATGCCCCAGAAGAGGAACTCAAACACATGAAAGGTACATGGACTGCATTCAACGAATATAAAAAGGATTATAAGCACTACGGATATGGGTATCTGAATGCCATTCCAGCTGCCCATCCGGCACTGATTGAATACTACCGTGCTTACAACAACGAAGACTGGGTATGGGCTCCTTATTATACCATACACAAACAACTGGCAGGTCTTATCGACATCGCCAACGTAATGAATCAGTCATCCGCAAACAAAAACAACGGTTCCGACTCAGCCATAGCAGCCAAAGCCCTTCTCATTGCAAAGGACATGGGACTATGGGTGTGGAACCGAATGCACTATCGCACATATATAAAGAAAGACGGAAACAAAGCAGAACGCCAGGCACGTCCAGGCAACCGTTACGAGATGTGGAACATGTACATAGCCGGTGAAGTAGGAGGAATGGCAGAATCCCTGTCACGACTCAGCGAAATGGTTAGCAACCCTACAGAGAAAGCACGTCTGCTCGAAGCTGCCAACTGCTTCGATGCTCCAGCATTCTTCGACCCTGTAGCAACTAATATCGATGACATACGCACTCGTCATGCCAATCAACATATACCGATGATTACGGGAGCCCTGCGCTCATACTTAGGCAATGCCGACCCTTACTATTACAACCTTGCACAGAACTTCTGGACTCTCATTCAAGGACGCTATGCTTATGCGATGGGAAGTGTAGGCAACGGTGAAATGTGGCGCCAGCCCTACTCTCAGATTCTGAGTATGAACACCAACGTTCAGTCAGACCATAACGGAAACATATATCCCAATCCGGACATCAACGAAACTTGTTGTGCATATAACCTTGCAAAACTGACAAAAGACCTGAACTGTTTCGACCCAGACAACGCAGCCTACATGGACTATTATGAACGAGTACTCTACAATCAGATAGTTGGCTCTGTACATCCGGAACATTGGGCAGTCACATATCAATATGCTGTTGGAATGAATGCCCGCAAACCTTACGGCAACGAAACTCCTCAGAGCACTTGCTGTGGTGGTACAGGAGCAGAGAACCACGTAAAATACCAAGAAGCAGCATATTTTGCGAATGAGAAAACATTGTGGGTCGCACTCTACATACCGTCAATTGCCCGATGGAATGGCACAAAAATCATCCAAGACTGTCAATGGCCTGCCGACCGCAGCACCATCACTGTGCAATCCGATGGCAAACCCGTTCGATTCGCCATGAAACTGCGTGTTCCTTATTGGGCAACAAAAGGATTTGACATACGACTAAACGGCAAGTCCATTGCAAAAACATACCGTCCAAGTTCATACGTTGAAATAGCAGAACGTCAATGGAACAGCAGTGACAAAATAGAAATCATTATGCCATTCACAGTCCACATTTTCTGGGGAGCCGACAAAATGGACGTCGCAGCTACTGGCAAGAATGAAAGTCGCACTGCCTTTCCTCCTATGTGGGTCGGCACCATCATGTACGGACCATTAGCAATGGCAACTACAGACATACACCACTGGAAAGATGCAGACATAAACCTGTCATCAACCTTAGAAGAAATTCAGACTCAGAATCCAACAGGCACAGACGGAACTGGTGGCACACTATATTCTCTGTCAATTCCTTCTCGCAACATACAATTCACTCCAGATTATTTCCAAACAGACAATGCAACCCACTACCTGCGTCTGAACGTAAAAGCTCAGAAAAAACAGACTCGCAACGGCAAAATAGACAAGACCAACCTCGAACATGCTATCCAGATAGCAAAAGAACGAGTAAAGAGTCAACAAGAATGGAATGCTCTCACAGTAAAAGTACCGAACTTCTCTCCTTGGGCTCCATATGGTTATCAGCGTTTGGTACAACAGCTTAACATAGCAGACTCACTCTCTAATGCCATACCTGCCGGAAGCAAAGACAAACAAGGTAAACTGCAAGAAGAAATCAACAACACCACATCGGCTCTCAACGTAGCTATCAACTCAATGCGTCCGGGCAACCTTGCCGAACCAGAAGACCTTGCCGAACTGCTCGCATTGGAAACCAGTCTGAAAGAAAACATACCAAATAAAAGCAACGAACTGCGTGCAGCCCTTCGTTATGCAGACATGGTCGTAAGGTATGTAAATGACGGTTCTGGCACCCACGACCTCATCGAGAAAGCCATCACTCGTCTTAAAGAATTCCAAAACAAATAACGAAAAACGAAAGACGAAAAACCACCTCCCCAATTATGCATTATGAATTATGAATTATCTAACTCCTAACTAAATATGAAATTAAAAAGCCTTCTTCTCTCATGTGCTCTTATAGCATCTACAGGAATATCAGCTCAGGTTCCAGCATGGCCTGAAACAAACACACAGACCAAACCCGGTGCTCGTTGGTGGTGGCTTGGTTCAGCCGTAGATGAAACCAATCTCCAGTCGCTCATGGCAGAATATGCAAATAAGGGTATTGGAACTCTCGAAATCACCCCAATCTATGGTGTACAAGCCAAATATATGTCGGACAAACCCGCCAACATCACATTCCTCACCTCCAAATGGATGGACATGCTCAAGAAGGTTGAAGAACTCGGAAACGAACGTGGCATCCAGATTGACATGAACATGGGAACAGGATGGCCTTTTGGCGGTCCGTCAGTTACACTTGAAGAGGCTGCAGGCAAACTGGAATACAAAACAGATTATAAAACTGCTTCTGAATCTAATCCTACTATAATCTATGATGTCACACCACCTGCAAGTAGTACGTTAAACTGTGTAATGGCATACCCACAACGCATGACAGATGTGGACACAATGGATGTAACAAGTTTTGTAACAGACAACACTCTCACATGGACACCTGAGGTACAAGGACGCTGGCGTATCATAGCAATTTACAACGGACATACCAGACAGATGGTTAAGCGCCCTGCACCGGGAGGGGAAGGATACGTACTAGACCATCTTGACAAGACTGCTGTCGAGAATTATATTAATGTTTTTGAAAAGGCATTTGCAAAATACGGAACTCCTTACCCTACCACATTCTTTAACGACTCTTACGAAATATTCGGAGCCGACTGGTCGCGCAACTTCTTTGAAGAGTTTGAAGCGCGTCGCGGTTACAAACTGCAGAAACACATGCAGGAATTGCTCGGTCTTTCAGCAGACGCAAACACTCAGGTACGTTCCGACTATCGAGAAACGATGGCTGATATGTATATCGATAATTTCATAAAACCATGGAACGAATTTGCACACCGCCACGGAGTTCTCACCCGCAACCAGTCACATGGTTCACCATCGAACCTTATCGACACATACGCATCGGTTGACATTCCCGAGATAGAAGGTTACGGTCGTACTAAATCATTACTTGATATCAAAGGAATACGCAAAGACGAAGGTTTTTACAACGTAAACTCCAGCGATTTTGCCACACTGAAACTTGCTGCCTCAGCAGCTCATGTAACAGGAAAGAAACTTACCTCAAGCGAGACCTTCACCTGGTTTACAGAGCATTTCCGCACATCTCTCTCACAGATGAAACCCGAAATGGATCTTATGTTCCTTGCCGGAGTGAACCGCATGTTCTTCCACGGAACAACCTACTCTCCACAGTCCGTTGTCTGGCCGGGCTATAAATTCTATGCAAGCATCGACATGTCGCCAACAAACAGCATTTGGGCAGATGCTGGTGAATTCATGACCTACGTAAACCGTTGTCAAAGTTTCCTGCAATGGGGAAATATTGACAACGACATCCTCGTATATTTCCCATGCTACAATTCATGGCATACTGCCGGAACCAACTGGTTGCGCCTATGCCCAATAGATGAATTTCCCAATCAGTATAAAGCATTGGATCGAATAGCAGACTCACTCGACGTATATGGCTATGGCAGCGACTACATTACTGACAAAATGATTCAGAACCTCAGTTTCGAAGGAGGCTACATTGTGACAGAAGGCGGAGCAAGATACAAAGCACTACATGTACCAACAAAAAACTACATGCCAGAAGCTACAGCCGCAAAGTTGGAAACTCTCAAAAATCAAGGAGCTAAAATTATAGAGACAACACGCGACGAAGCAACTATCAATGCAGCATGCGCTCCTGAACCAATGCGCCGTCAGTTAGGTCTGCGTTTCATACGTCGTTCTAACCCAACAGGATACCACTATTTCATCAGCAACCTCACAGATGGCGACATAGCAGACTACACAGCTCTTTCTGTAAACTTCCAGTCTGCAGCAATCTTCAACCCGCTTGACGGCAGCATCCGTCAGGCACTCGTTAACGACGAAGGCAAGGTTTATATCAACTTGCACTCAGGAGAATCAATGATTCTGCAAACATACGACACCGATATTTCAAGCAGTGAATTGCCTGTCGATAACGAAGAAACAGACTTCACAGTTACTGACATCCCACTTAAAGGCAGCTGGACACTTGCATTTAACAATGCCCTTCTGGCAGACGGCACAACATTCACCAACAGCTATGTTCTCGACAATCTTAAAACATGGGAAGGTATCGATGCCAACACAGCCCAGCTTATGGGTACAGGTTCGTACGAGACAACCATAACACTTACAGAGGACCAAATTAAAACTGCCGACAGATTCGAAATTGACCTTGGTGATGTTCGTGAATCAGCCAAAGTATTTATAAACGATGAGTGCATCGGTACCGCATGGAGCGTACCTTTCCGACTCGACTGCAACAAGACACTCAAAGCAGGCTCAAACACAATCCGCATCGAAGTAACTAACCTGCCTGCAAACCGTATCCGCCAATTGGACAAGAACGGAACAGTATGGAGAATCTTCGATGACATTAATTTCAGTGTTATCTCAAGCGCTGAGGGTACAACCAAAGACTCCTTCGCCACATGGAACCTCGTTCCGTCTGGATTAAACTCAATAGTAACTCTCCGTGCATTAAGTTCCGTTTCCACAGGCATCGGTAACATCGTACCGCAAAGTGACTCCAACGCCACAGAAGAGAAATGGTACACCCTCCAAGGCATCCGAATTGAGCACCCTACCACCCCAGGTATCTACATAAATGGAGCAGGACAGAAAGTTATTATCAGATAATTTATAAGATGGGAATCACCCAGAAAACCTGGAAGGAACAACTGGGGAACTCTGGTACCAGTTTGACAGTCATCATCTCTGCAGTATTATTATTGGAGTTGATGATGGGAGTCATGTTCTATTCCGCACAGAACTTTATACAAAAGACCATGGAACGGATGGTAGGCGTTGAGATGAACTCCATCTATCTTCGTATCCGCAACAAACTATCCAATGTCGAAGTGACTATAGATAATATGTCATGGGTTGTCAGTGAAGGTCTGGATGAGCCAAGTTGGATGTTCGACATAACACGGAGAATGGTTAAGAACAATCCAATTGTCTGGGGTTGTGGCGTTGCTTTTGTACCGGACTACTATCCGAAATGGGGTACGTTTTTTGAGCCATATGCTGTACGCAGGGATCAGGACTCCATAATGTCAATGCAAATAGGACATTACAAAATCGACCATACAAAAAAAGAATATTTTCGCATACCTGTTTCACAAGGGAAATCACATTGGAGCGAGCCGTACATAGATCTTGTTGGCGCTAAATCAGTCATAACAACCTATAGTACTCCTATACACAACAGTTCAAACCATATTGTAGGAGTTGTATTTGCTGATATCACAACAGATTTGCTGAAGAACATTATGGAAGAGGAGAGAATCTATAAATCTACTCAGCGTATTCTGGTAACAGGAAAATGCAACATATTGGCAGGTAACGATACTCCTTTATTCAGGGATATACTTGAACGACTGAAAAAAGACCACGATAAAACCGAATATTTTGCAATAAGGGATAAAGACGGCAGGAAACACCACGTGTTCTACACCGACGTTGGCGGAAAAACAGACTGGTTGCTCATAAATATTCTGGATGACAGTGAGGTATTCGGCAGATTACGAATAATGCGTATGATGCTGATGCTTCCTGTGGTAATCGGTCTGCTCTTTGCATGGCTCATCGTATGGCGTAGTTCAAACAATTTGAAACGTCTGAATGAGGTTAATGCCGAAAAAGAGCGCATAGACAGCGAGTTGCAAGTTGCAAGTCACATACAGCAAAGCATGTTGCCTCATAGAGAGTTGAGCACTAAAAACCTAGAGCTAAAAGGGTTCTTGAAACCAGCCCGTGAGGTTGGCGGTGATTTATACGACTACTTCATACGTGATGGAAAGTTGTATTTCTGTATAGGTGATGTCAGTGGGAAAGGGGCTCCTTCTGCAATACTGATGGCAGTTATCCATACATTATTCCGTTCAGCATCAACACATGAGAGTAACCCAGCCCGCATTATGCAGTCCATCAATCTTTTCGCTTGTCAGGAAAACGACTCTAACATGTTTGTAACAATGTTTATCGGTGTGCTTGATTTGCCAACAGGACATCTGCGTTATTGCGATGCTGGACACGACGCACCATTTATCATTTCCAATACATCAACACATGCTGACACGCCCGCAGATGGTCAGTGGTCAATGATTAATGTCAACCCCAATCTTCCCATTGGTGTGTTTGATGACACAAAATATAAAGTTCAGGAAACAACATTGCAACCATATAGTACCCTTTTCCTTTATACAGACGGATTAACAGAGGCAAAAAACGCGAACCGCAAGCAGTTTGGTTTGAAGCGAATAGAGGATGTACTTACTACCTGCACTAATAATGAACCAAAGGAGATTATTGAGAAAATAGTAAAAGCTGTAGATAATTTCGTAAAGGATGCCGAACAGAGTGACGACTTAACTATGTTGGCTATCAAATATACTCCCGTACAGTTTGAAAGCACTTGGGCCGATACATTAACCATTAAAAATGATGTGCATGAAGTAAAGCGTTTCAGCAACTTCATAAAAACGGCAACCGAAAACCTTAACATTGACACATCACTGGCTCGCCAGTTGCGTCTGGCAGTAGAGGAAGCTGTGGTCAACGTGATAGACTATGCATATCCGATAGATACCAAAGGTAACATTACTATTAACATGATGTTTGACGGCAATAGTCTTCGTTTCCAGATTATTGACTCAGGTGCAGCATTTGATCCTACTACGATACAGAAATCTGACACAACGCTCTCTGCAGAAGACCGCCAGATTGGCGGACTTGGCATTTTGCTGGTTCGGGAACTTATGGACAGTATCAACTATGAACGAACAGACGGAAAGAATATATTGACACTTATAAAGAATATAACAAATAATTAATTAAATCATAATAGTCATGAATGCAAAATTTGAAGAAATCGATGGCAAGTATATTGCTACATTACAAGGAGAAATGGACACAACTGCTGCTGTAGAGGCTGAGGAAATTTTGAAACCATTATATACCAGCAAAGGCAAGGATGTTATTATCGATTGCAAAGACTTAGAATATATCGCTTCCAGTGGATTACGTATTTTACTTGGCATATTGAAAGGTGCTAAATCTTCTGGTAGTAAAGTTACATTACGTGACGTAAACGAAGATATCAAAACGGTATTTAAACTAACAGGATTCATTAGCATCTTCGAATTCGAATAAGCACATAGCAACACAAGAATAAAGTGGACAAAGAATTAAGAGAACATATTATAACGATGTTTGCCCATTGCCATCGCCCTTGGTGCACTCATAGGTAAAAGTGCATACCAACTTGAAGTTATCAAGGATTTAACTCCAGAATCGCTTGAAGAAGGAAAAAAATAAGTATTCACAACTTAACAAGTATCGGTGCCGATGCCATGTGTAAAACTGATGACATGATACTCAACATCATGACGTCGAAGGATAATCCTCCAAAATAATCGAGTGAACATCCATTACAAAATGTAACTTACATACCTTGAAAAAAACTTTTTAATAACTAATACGATATGAGTTCTTTTTCATCAAAGATCGGAGTTTTGTTAGCTGCAGCTGGTAGCGCAGTCGGATTGGGTAGTATCTGGAAATTCCCATATGTAGTAGGTGAGAACGGCGGTGGTGCGTTCATCATACTATATGTAGTTTGTTCATTGGTATTCGGTCTGCCTTTGGTAATGAACGATTTCCTGATAGGAAAGCTGTCGGGCAAGAGTGCCTACGGAGCCTTCCGCACCCTATCTGGTAATAACCGATGGCAATGGCTATCATGGTTAATGATTATTACAGTAACACTGCTCACTAGTTTCTACTTCGTAGTGACCGGATGGTGTTTCTACTACATGGTCGAAGCTGCAATGAACACTTTTGCAGGCATGGATGCAGAAGCACTGACAAATTTCTTCCATACTTTTGAACACCAGCCTACAACGATGATAATCTATGCCTTCATTGCAATATTTCTGACAGCAGCAGTTTTGTGGTTTGACGTCAATAAAGGTATAGAACGTTTGAGCAAGATACTGATGCCTATGTTATTCCTGATGTTGATAGCAATGGCTTTCCATATGGCATTCCTTGACGGCGGTACTAAGGGGTTGCGGTTTTTGTTTGAACCAGACTTATCGAAACTTACACCCAAGGTAATCCTTGAGGCTATAGGATTGAGTTTCTTTACATTGTCTATAGGATTAGGTATTCTTATCACTTATGGAGGCTATATGCCAAAGGAACAGGATGAGTCAATGCTTTCTCAAGAGAAAAATGTGGTAAGTACGTCGGTACAGATGATAGTTCTGGTTCTATTCGTATCGTTATTAGCAGGCATGATCGTATTCCCTGCGGTGTTCGCATATGGGTTTAGCCCGGCAGAGGGACCTCAGTTGACATTTGTCACGCTGCCCGATGTGTTCCAGCATATGTTCAGCCCTACCCTGACCAGCGTCTCGTTTTTTGCACTGATGTGTGTGGCAGCCATCACCTCAACCATCTCACTGATGGAGGTAATGGTGGCATTTATATGTGAAGCATCAGGGAAGACCAAGCGACCACTCAACAGACATCAAAGTGTGACTATTGTAGGTGTAATACAATTGATTACTAATTCACTATGCATTCTGTCAATGACAGGTAGTGTCAGTTGGCTTACGATAATGGACAAGAACTTGTTCGACGCAGCCAATAACCTGACCACCAACATTCTGATTCCTATTGGTGCAATGGGCACTTCCCTGTTCACGGGATGGTTCGTTCCCAACGCAAGGTATCAGGGGTCACCAGTGGTATCATTCATATATCTGATGATGCTGCGATGGATAGTTCCCTTCGTCATTCTAATCATCTTCCTTGAATCAATGAACGTATTTTAAATTGCTAACGAAACTTACAGCTTTAAATCAAATTAGATATGAAAAATACAGCATCATTATCAAAAACACAGTATGGCATATATGTAGAGTGCGTTCAGCACATAGGAGAATACTGTTACAATATAACTTTTTTATATACGCTTGATGGCAGTCTGGATGAAGAAAAGCTTAAAGCTGCGATAGAGTCTGTCGTAGCCGCACATCCTACGTTGTTTACACGCATTGAACTGAACGAACAAGGCGAGCCAGTGCAAAGCATCGATGACAGCGAAACTTTCAGTCTGGAGGTTGAGCATATTACCGATATCGAAGAAGAAAAGAAGGGGATGGTGAAAGCGTTTGACATATATAACGACAGACTATTCCGCATTCGTTTACTTAAGGACAACAATCATTTTTATCTCCTTATTGATATTCACCATATCATCGGCGACGGCACAACACTGAAGGTGATCCTCAACGATATTGATGCCGCATACAGAGGTAAAACTCTGGAGGCAGAGGGAAAGACCCAGGCAGACGTTGTACGTGAGGAAGCAGAAATGCGTCAATCGCCAGCCTTTGAGGAAGACAAACAGTGGTATGCCCAGAACTTCGACTGCAGCGACACCTTTAGCCAACTAATACCCGACTTGGAAGGGAGGGAGTCGGAAATAGGTGCTTTGAAGCGAAAAATGAGTGTCAGTCTCGAGTCTATTGATGTCTTCTGCAAGACGCACGGTATTTTCAGAAGCACGTTCTTTACCGGTGTATATAGCTATCTGTTGGCGAAATACAACAATGATCAAGAGGCACTATTCAATACAGTATATAGCGGTCGTACAGACAAACAACTGGCACGCACTGTTGCCATGTTGGTAAAGACAGTACCAGTATATGCAAAATTCAACGATGATACCACGGTACTCGATTTTCTGAAGTCAGGAGAGGAGCAGATGAAGGGATGTCGAAAACATAACACCTATTCATATATCGACGTCGTAAGTGACTTAAAGTTGCAAGTTGATTCATTCTTCGCCTGGCACGGAACGATATGGGACAATGTAGAGATAAACGGCAGTCCGACAAAAGCTATCAATTTAGATCACACAACGTTAGAAGTGCCACTATATGTGAATGCAGCTATTATAGACGGTCATTGCTATGTGAATGCAGAGTACAAGACCAATGTCTATTCCGAGCAGATGATAAGTCAGTTCTTGGAGAGCTATGAAGCTGTGGTGGAAAGTTTTCTCAAAGAGGAATATCTGCGTGATATAAATATAGCCACAAAGTCACAGGTGGAACTGCTCGACAGCTTCAACCAAACTGATTTACCATACGATGACACTCAGACAATTATATCTCTGTTTTGTCAGCAGGTAAAAGCAACACCCGACAACATAGCTGTCGTTTTTAAAGATAAAAAATACTCTTATAACGAGGTGGACGAGATATCCGACAGGATTGCAGGATATATAAGTTCAAGGTTCAAGGTTCAAGGTTCAAGTGAGGAGCCTGTTGTTTCTATCCTAATTCCTCGTAGCGAATGGATGGTTATTGCTTCTTTGGGTGTTCTGAAAGCCGGTTGTGCTTATCAGCCACTGGATCCAAGTTATCCGAAGGAGCGCTTGAACTTCATGATGCAGGATGCCTCAGCCAAGTTGCTTATTGCTGACGAAGAACTGCGAGATATCGTAGATGAGTATCAGGGCGAGGTACTTTTGACAAAGGATATCGAAAAACTTCCTGCTCTTACTGGGGAACAAAACTCTCAACTCTCAACTCTCAACTCTCAACTAAAGCCCGACAGTCTTTTCATACTGCTCTACACTTCTGGTTCTACTGGTGTACCAAAGGGTTGTCAGTTGGAACACGGCAACCTCGTTTGCTTCTGCAATTGGTATCAGCGTTATTACGACCTTAAACCAGAGCATAATGTGGCAGCATACGCCAGCTATGGCTTCGATGCTTGCATGATGGATATGTATCCTGCACTGACCTGCGGAGCATCCGTATTTATCATTCCAGAGGAACTGCGTCTGGACTTGATTGCTCTGAATGACTATTTCGAGCAGAACAACATTACCCATTCGTTCATGACAACTCAGGTGGGTTATCAGTTTGCGACAAGCATCGAAAACCACTCGCTAAAGCATCTCTCAACAGGTGGTGAGAAATTGGCTTCCTTGACTCCGCCAACGAACTATCAGTTCCATAACGCCTATGGACCTACCGAGTGTACCATCTTTGTGACAACCTGTCCTATTGAAAAGAAATTAAAAGAGATTCCTATTGGTAAGCCCATCGCCAATGTACATCTTTATATCGTTGATGCTCAAGGTTGTCGTATGCCTGTGGGTGCAGCAGGTGAGCTATGGATCAGTGGACCGCAGGTGGGGCGCGGCTATCTAAACCGTCCGGAGAAGAATGCCGAGGTGTTTATTGACAATCCGTTTGCGTCTGGCACATCTAAATATCCTCGCTGCTATCGCACGGGTGACATAGTGCGTTATCTACCCGACGGTAACATCCAGTTCGTAGGTCGTAAGGACGGACAGGTGAAGATTCGCGGTTTCCGTATTGAGTTAAAAGAAGTGGAGACCGTCATCCGCGAATTTCCAGGTATAAAGGATGCTACTGTGCAAGCTTTCGACGAAGAAGGTGGCGGAAAGTTCATTGCTGCATATATCGTTAGTGACCAAGAGATAGATATTGAGGCACTGAACAACTTCATCCTCGACCAGAAACCTCCATACATGGTGCCTGCTGTAACGATGCAGATAGAGGCGATTCCTCTTAACCAGAATCAGAAGGTAAACAAGAAAGCTCTTCCGAAACCGGAGAAGAAGTCAGATGGAAGAAGTCAGACGGAAAAGTCTGCAGCTCCTCTCAATGTATTGGAACAGGATATTCATAGCATCATTGCTGAGATTATCAACACCAAAGATTTTGGCGTAACTACAATTTTAGGTTATGTGGGCCTAACATCAATCATGTCCATAAAACTCGCTATACAGATAAACAAGCGATTCGGCGTTTCTTTAGATTCTAAGGCTTTAGCAAAAACAGGTAGTGTGCAAAGCATCGAGAACGAGATACTAAAAGCATGGATGAGCGGAGGTGAAGTAGCAAAGCAGGAAACGACTCAGGTGAAGCATGCCGACATGAGTAACATTCCTTTGTCCTACGCACAGATGGGTGTTTATGTGGATTGCATGAAACAACCTACTTCAACGGTGTATAATATTCCAGCAGCTATACGTTTCCCCAAGGGAACTGATATACAGCTATTATGTAAATCAGTAGAAACTATTATTAAAGCCCACCCGCAATTCCACGTTCATTTCGACAGTCAGGGAGGTGACATCATACAAATTATTGATACCACTCAATCTATTGTCATTGCACAAAGCAAGTTAAGCGAAGCAGAAATAGAGAAATATATGGCTGATTTTGTCAAGCCGTTTAACCTGAGACAAGGACCTCTATACCGAATGGAGATTATTATAACCGAAGAAAATGTATATCTCTTGGCAGACGTGCATCACCTCATATTTGACGGTGCTTCGTTTGACCTGTTCTTGGATCAGTTGTGCGACTTGATGAACGGTAAGAAAATAGAGTCTGAGAGTTTCACCTACGCAGATTTCGTGGCTGCACAGAAAGATGCTGAGAACAGTGAGGAATACGCAGAAGCACGCAATTTCTTCCAAGAGCAATTGGGTAAGATAGAGGGTGTTACGGAAGTACCTGCAGACCTTACCAATCCTAAGGAGCAGGGGACAGTAAGTACTTTATACTCACCGCTGAACTTCGATGAAATCGATAATTTCTCTCGTCAACATAATATTTCGCCTGCACATCATATACTTGCTGCCACTTTCTATGCATTGTCACGCTTCACCAATAATGAGCAGTTGTGTATAACTACCATCAGTAACGGGCGTTCCGACCTACGCATCAGCAACACAGTTGGTATGTTTGTCAACACGTTGGCACTAAGTGCTTTCATTGAGGAACAAAGTGTGATGGACTTCATTAATGAGACCAGTAAGAACTTCGATGAGACATTACGCCACGAGAGTTATCCGTTCGCACGCATCGCCTCCGACTATGATCTTTCAGCAGAGATAATGTTCGCCTACCAGATGGGAGTATTAGAGGGACATGAGTACAAGGGGCAACCGGTGACTATGGAGTTGTTTGAGTCGGATGCGCCAAAATTCCGAATCGCTTTTTATATCCAGAATAATCCTGAAGGTAGGCCGAGCATCTGCTTGCAATACGACAACGGACGCTACAGTCAGGAGTTGATGCAGAGTCTGGCACAGTCAATCAGTAATGCTGCAAATGCTTTCATCGCCAATCCTGATGCTAAACTTAAGAGTGTTTCGCTGCTTGACGATAAGCAGGCAACCTTGCTTGACAGTTTCAACAATACTGATGTACCTTACGACAGCACACAGACCGTCATTTCCCTGTTCCGCAAGCAGGTGGAAAGTGTGCCAGACAATATTGCTGTGATTTATCACGATGTACGACTGACTTATAAGCAGGTGGATGAGATGTCAGACCGCATTGCTGCATACCTTATCAGAAAGGGACTTAAGAGCGAAGATATTGTTTCTATCATCATTCCTCGTAGCGAGTGGATGGCTATTGCTTCTTTGGGTGTTCTGAAGGCCGGATGTGCTTATCAGCCACTAGACCCAAGTTATCCGAAGGAGCGCCTGAACTTCATGATGCAGGATGCTTCGGCAAAGTTACTTATTGCAGATGAGGAATTGCGAGATGTTGTAGATGAATATCAGGGTGAGGTTCTTTTGACAAAGGATATCGAAAAACTTCCGGATCTTACAGAGGAAGGCAAATCTCAATTGTCAATTGTCAATTGTCAATTAAAGCCCAACAGTCTTTTCATCCTGCTATACACCTCTGGTTCTACTGGTGTGCCAAAGGGTTGTCAGTTGGAGCACGGTAATCTCGTATGCTTCTGTCATTGGTATCAGCGTTACTACGACCTCAAACCTGGCGACAAGGTTGCTGCATATGCCAGCTATGGTTTCGATGCCTGCATGATGGATATGTATCCAGCCCTTACTACAGGTGCTACTGTAGTGATTGTTGGAGAGGACATTCGTCTGAACCTTCCTGACCTGAATGCTTATTTCAATGAAGTGGGTGTGACTCATTCGTTTATGACAACACAGGTAGGATGCCAGTTTGCGATGAACTGCGATAATCATTCGCTGCGCCACCTCTCTGTCGGAGGCGAGAAGATTCTGCCGCTTACCCCGCCAAAAGGTTATAAGCTTCATAATGGTTATGGACCTACCGAGTGTACTATATTTACAACTACATATCAGCAGACGGAGTTTGAGCAGAATGCCCCTATCGGCAAACCGCTGGACAACCTGCAGTTATACATTGTAGATAAGGATATGAACCGTCTTCCATTGGGAGCTGCCGGAGAGATGCTGGTGGCTGGTCCGCAGGTAAGCCGAGGCTACCTGAACCTGCCTGAGAAGACAGCTGAAACCTACATACAATGGAATGGGAAGCGCTGCTACCGCACAGGTGATGTGGTGCGCTATCTGGCAGACGGTAATATCCAGTTTGTAGGACGTCGCGACGGGCAGGTGAAGATTCGCGGTTTCCGCATCGAGCTGAAAGAGGTGGAATCTGTGATTCGTGAATTCCCAGGCATAAAGGATGCTACTGTTCAGGCATTTGACTATGAGAATGGCGGTAAGTTCATTGCAGCTTATATCGTTAGCGATGAGCAGATAGACATAAAAGAATTGAACGATTTCATTGGTAAGCAGAAACCATCTTATATGATTCCTGCTGCCACGATGCAGATTGATAGCATTCCGCTGAACCAGAACCAGAAAGTGAATAAGAAGGCGCTGCCTGCTCCTGTTGTTCAGGCTGTAGATCACAAGTATGTGGAGCCAGCAAACGATACAGAGAAACTCTTCTGCAGTATCTTCGGCGAAGTATTGTCTATGGACAAGATTGGTGCTACCGACAACTTCTTCGAACTTGGCGGAACATCACTCATGGTTACTAAAGTTATTATCGAAGCCGACAAGGCTGGTCACCATGTAGCTTATGGTGATGTCTTCACACATGCCACACCACGTTTGTTGGCGCAGCTTGTGACAGGTGATACTCCTGTAGAGAACGATGATGACGAAGTAACTAATTTCGACTACTCAGGCATCAATGCCATCTTGCAACAAAACAATGCGGAATCATTCCGTAAGGGTGAACTGCAAAAGTTAGGCAATGTGCTTCTTACTGGTGCTACCGGTTATCTGGGTATCCACGTTTTGCGCGAACTCATCGATTCTGATGCTCCTACAATCACATGTCTTGTGCGTGCTCAAGATCAGCCTGCAGCAGAAAGGCGATTGAAGAATTTACTGTTCTACTATTTCGAAACATCATTCAAGGAACTTTTCGGCACACGTCTCTTCGTCATCAATGGCGATGTGACACAAGATATGACAAAGGTAGTTGGTGATTCCATCGCCAACATCAACACCGTCTTCAACTGTGCTGCCAATGTAAAACACTTCTCTAAGACTTCAGACATTGAAGATGTAAATATTGGCGGAGCACAACGTTGTGTGGAGTTCTGTCTGCAGACTGGTGCCAAACTAGTACATATATCTACTACTTCCGTTGGTGAGATGTGGGTAATACGCAATAATGGCGAAGAGATACCTAAACTTGACGAGCGCAAGTTCTGGTTCGGACAGTTCCTGGATAACCGTTATATCCACTCTAAGTTCCTTGCTGAACGAATAGTTCTCGATGCTGTTGCCCATCACGGTCTTAGCGGTAAAGTTATGCGTGTGGGCAATCTGGCACCACGAAGCTATGATGGTGAGTTCCAGGTCAACTTCAACAGCAACAGTTATATGGGACGACTCAAGGTTTTCTCTACACTTGGTTGTTGTCCTTACGACAGTTATGACGAAAGCATTGAGATGTCGCCTATCAACGAGACGGCAAAAGCTGTGGTTCTCCTTGCATCTACACCAAAGGAGTGTACAGTCTTCCAGCCGTTCAACAACCACACGGAGCTCCTTGGCGACATTCTTCAACTTTTAAGCAAAGTGGAAAGAAATATAAACTTTGTAGAAAATGAAGAATTCGAGAAGGCTCTTGCTGAAGCTGGTCAAGACCAAGAGAAGGCAAAATTGCTCTCTGCAATGATGGCTTATCAGGATATGGCTCACGGACAGAAGGCTGTCTTCATAAATCGTGACAACCGATACACCTGCTCTGTTCTGCATCGTCTCGGATTCCATTGGAGCGACACAGCTTGGGATTATGTAGAGCGAATGCTCACAGCTATCAGCGGCTTTGGATACTTCGAATAAAACACAACCCTCTCCCCCTTCGGGGGGCGGGGGGCTAAATATAATATTCTACGAAGTTCACTACCCCATTCTTTATAGCCCATTTCGTGGCTTCATAGGTAGTGTTCACATTTAGTTTTCTGAAAATATTCTTCTTGTGGGTAATGATAGTATGATTGCTTGAGCAGCGCTCGTTAGCTATCTCCTTAACTGTTTTGCCTGCGGCAATGAGTTTCAGGATTTCTGTCTCGGTATGAGTCAGCTTATCCTGTTTATCGGCTTCTGCCTGCGAAGTAAGCAGGATATTGGTTATCTGATGTCCCAAATAGCGTTCGCCTCTAACGGCACATTGCACAGCTGTCTGTATTTCCTGTGCGCTACTGTCTTTCAGCACCATACTGAACGAAGGTTCTACGCTGAGTCGCCTAATAAGACCTTCTGTCAGGTTGTCGGAAAACATTATCCAATGCACATGACTAAAGCGCGAACTCATATTCAGGAGTTCGTCCGCATTGTGCATATCGAAAAGTGTCAAGTCAATGATTACGACAGCCTGCCCTTCTTTTTGCAACCAAGACATCAAATCCTTGTGAGTTCGCACATCGGCAATCTCGTCATATTGAAACTTGTCGAGAGCCATTCTCACAATATAATGCATACCCAAACGGGTTATATCCTGATTGTCAGCCAGTAATATATTCATTTCCAACTCCAATTGGTCGGGATGAGGCGACTCGAACGCCCGACCCCTACGTCCCGAACGTAGTGCGCTACCAACTGCGCTACATCCCGTAAATAAAAGAAAAAAAGTCGGGATGACCAGACTCGAACTGGCGACCACACGCCCCCCAGACGTGTACGCTAACCAACTGCGCTACATCCCGTGTTTCCGAAAAAACTGTGCGAAGGTACGCAAATAAATGCTAACGGAGAAACGAAACTCACTTTTTTTTCAGATAGTTTGCAAAGATGCGGGCAGCACTTTCCACCTTTGCCACACAGGGACGAGTCTTGTAGTACTCAGCCGTGCGGGCAGAAGCCACATAACTAGATTTGGCTTTCTCAAAGCCCTTCAGGCCAAGTATCTCAGCACAGATAAGGCTGCCGTTTTCTGCCTCCGACTCAGCCAACAGCTGCTGAACCACCTTGTAGCAGGCGGATTTACCTTCGCGGTCACTACCTTCCGTCTGTCCGCAATCGAGTCCTACCAGCATTACGATGCCGGAAACAGCTCCGCACATCATCCTTAGGCGGCCTACTCCACCACCAAAGCCGGCAGCAATCCGCTTTGCCATCACTTCGTCAAGTCCGTATATATCAGCAAAAGCAGCTACCACACTCTGGCAACAGCCATAACCCTGCATAAAGAGTTCTACTGCTCTGCCAACCCTTTCGTCAATTTCCTGGTCTGTCATATCTACACATTATATATTATTAAGCATCGAAACCTTCTGGGCGAAACTGTTTTTGTTCCTCGCTCCACACATATCCTTCTGCTTCAAGCTTGCTCTTAATCTCTTCTGGTTCCCGGTCAAAAGAGTAGCATAGCGACTCGAGCGAATCATACTCCTCGTCACGAAGCAGCATATTGATGCTCGACACCAGCATCATCGGGTCATTTGGTAAGTAATCCATTTCTGTATATCTTATTAGAATATCACCGCAAAGTTACTCATTTTATATCGTTATCCTGTTGTTTTGCGGAAACATTTGCAAAAAGAATGAGATTGGATTAATGATAATTACGCCCTTTTGCTCATTCTCAACATCACCAGAGAAGAGGTAATTTCTAATCTGTACCACTATATGAGAAAAATAGAAAAACAAAGAGCGGAAACCTGCTAACCGAGGATGTCGGCACGATTCCCGCTTTTATAATATGAATAAATCAATCTACCTATTCCCCAGATTCCAATTATGGTTTTATAGGATTACACACTATTTGTCATTGATTGTTTTTTCCTAACAACTCTTCCTTAAAGAAATCGATTGCTTTCTTCAAAGGCTCCAAATCATTCTTTACTATGCTGAATACTTCATCAGCATCAACCTCGAAGTAATGGTGAGCCATAATATCTCTTGCACCCATTACTTTCTTCCAATCTATAGAAGGGTATGTGGGAAGCAATTCTTTGTTTGTGAGTTTGTCCAGTGTTTTTACTGCTTCTCCCAGAGCAATAATCACCATACAGGCTGCATCAAGCTTCTCCATGCCAAAAGGTGAAAGGAGAAAATCATCGACAGTATGAATCTGCACCGTCCGCTCCTGAAGTCGTGTTATGGCAGCCTCAATATTCTTCAGGGTTTCATAAACCATCTGAATTTTTTCAGTAGACTCGAATTCCATATTTCAAAATTTGTTGCTTAAACAAGGGATTCATACGTTCTCGCATCCGCACCACATCAACGTTGCAACCAAGCAATTCTTGAAGATAGATTTTCACACCAGCACGGTTGAATAAGTTAGGTACCATTTCTACACAGATGTCCACGTCGCTATCCTCCCGCTGCTCATTGCGGGCCAGCGAGCCGAAAAGCACCATGGAGTGTACACCATAGTGCTCGTCAAGATACTGACGAGTAGTTTTCAACTTTTCTATGGTTTGCGTTCTGTCAAGCATAGACAAATAAAAACACTTGTTCGCCGCAAAAGTACATAATTATTTTTAAACAAAGGCAAAAAGAAACAAAAAGTTCATTCTTTCGAATACTCAAAAAAGTGAAAACTATGCAGTTTGTTAAAAGGGAATCATTATCTTTGCGGTTACTTTCTAACCACAACCGAAGGTATGATAACAAGATACAGCATAGAGACAGCCTATAGTTTCCTACATCAGAAACGCAACGTTTATATACATTCTTCTCTCGACTGGCAGAAGGATGACATAGAATATGCCATCGGTTCCTATGTTGATGACATGAGTCCAGAACTGTACGACAGTCTTTCCGATGGAAGGACCGATTTCCTACGCGACCACAAAAGATTTCAGGAAGACATAACCAAAGCTGTGGAACAATTAGAAAACATGCTTAAGAGTCTTTGAAAGTCCGTAACCAACGGACTCAGAGTCCGTAACTAGCGGACTGACAGTCCGTAGGGGACGTACTGACAGTCCGCAGCGCTTCGGACTGAACTTGCCACGAAATATTTGGATTTTAACCCTACTTTATTTATCTTTGCAACAAAAAGCAAAGAAATTATGACTGAAAAAGAAACGTTTGCAAATAAAGCCTCGGATGGTTACACAGTCTGTTACGGAGAAAACTGTCCGAAGAAAGCACAATGTCTGCGATGGTTGGTAGGACAGCAAATGCCTGCCACCAAGAATTTTATCACCAATGTCAACCTTCAGAGTAAGGATGTGGCAACGGACAAATGTCCTCACTTCCGCAACAGCAAAAAAGTGAAGATAGCAATAGGAATGACACACATCTTCAACGGAGACATGCCTGCCAAAGTAGAACCTTTTGTACGTCAGCGTATTATCAGCAAGCATTGTCGAACCTACTACTTCGAGTATCGTAACGGCTCACGTCCCATTATGCCAGATGTCCAAGAGGAAATTCGCAGCATCTTCCGCGAAGCCGGATGGAACAAACCTGTAGAGTTCGACAAGTATATAGAGGATTATGAGTGGTAGATTCTGCGCATATTTGAAACTCCAGAATCCTACACCAGTTTCATTTAAAACTTTGATACATATGAAGACCACACAATTGAGCTTTGTTTTATGCTTGCTGACACTTAGCACACATGCACAACAATTCCGTCAGGAATTCGGAAACCCACGTAAACCATTCGTTGAATCCATTGCTGTACCAAATCATCCGGACAGCCACTACAGTATAGGGCAGAGTGCCACTCTCCGCATTACGGCACGCGAAGGAGGAGTACCGCTTGAAGGGCGCAAAATCTATTATAAAGTAGGAACAGAAATGATGCTGCCCGAAGAAAAAGACTCTACTACCTTCATTGGGGGCGAAGTCATCATACCTATGGGAACAATGCTGACCCCTGGGTTTCTTGCCTGCCAATATGAGTTTCAGGCTGGAGGACAAAAACAGAGCAACTTAGTCAAGGTAGCCTTCAATCCTGAAGACATCAGTTCGTTTGCCACCCTGCCCAAAGACTTCAAGCAGTTCTGGCAGAAAGCTTTTGACGAAGCGCGCAAGGTGGATATGCAACCAGAAATCTATCCTGTTCCAGAAGCCTCAAACAAAGAATTTGAGACACGACTCATACGCCTGCATGTAGGCAAACAGAAATGGATGTATGGTTATCTGACTATGCCATGTGACGGCAAACAGCATCCTGTACTGCTCACACCTCCCGGAGCTGGCAGTTCGAAGATTTACCCCGACGACTATTTCCCTCGTCATGGTTTCATCTACATGAAGATAGAAATACACGACAACGACCCTCGCCTGCCCGACGCTGAATACAACAACATGCGACATCAGAAGTGCGACGGCTACATGCGCAAAGGAATGGAATCGAAAGACACATATTATTATAAAGATGTATATGTAGGTTGTGCCCGTGCCATAGACTACCTGTGCAGTTTGCCCGAATGGGATGGACGAAACGTCATCGTTAGCGGAGGCAGTCAGGGCGGAGCCCTCTCTATAGTTACGGCAGCTCTGAACACCAAAGTGACCCTTTGCACACCTTTCTACCCTGCCCTCTGCGACCTGACCGGATTTCTGCATCAGCGAGCAGGCGGCTGGCCAAAGTTCTTCACCAGCTTCTACAGCGACAGCAAGGTAATCATACCGGAAGAGAAGGCTGTGGCTACTCTTCAGTACTTTGATGTAGTCAACTTTGCTCGCCAGCTCATCGTTCCGACCTTTATGAGTTGGGGCTATAGCGATGATACCTGTTCGCCTTCATCAGTCTGGGCTGCATGGAACGAGATTCAAGCTCCAAAACAATGTGACATCACCCCCACCAGTGCCCATTGGCGTTTTCAGAGTAGTCAAGAGAAATGCCTCGAATGGATAATGCAGCATCTGAAGTAATCATACGGAGGAAGTAATGAAGAACGACCTTGAACATAGAGGGCTATTGATACAGTAATAAAAGCTAATTAAAAGCGCTATAAAAATACAGGAATACTAGACATGACAAAAGAAACGAATATACAACCTATGCAGCCAGATTTCGAACAGATTCGGAAGACTGCTGAAGATGGAAGGGAGTACTGGAGTGCTAGAGAGCTGGCAACTGCTATCGGCTATAAGGACTATCGGAACTTTAAAGGTCTAATAGAGAAGGCGCAGGAATTGTGTGCCCAGAACAATGCCAAAGTTGAAGACCATTTCGTTGAAACCACCGAAATGGTAGAACTGGGATCTGGAGCCAACCGTTCAGTTCCATCATACAGGCTGACACGTTATGCTTGTCTGCTAATAGCAATGTGCGCCAATGCTAAGAAGAGTCAGGCATTGACGGCCTTACAGTATTTTTCAGGAAAGCAAGAAACATCAAAAGGCGTTGAATTATACACCGATACAGACTTAATCTTCTTCTCTGACCCAGAAGGGAATCTTCGTGTACAGCTCTTCTTCGACGGTGAAACAGTGTGGACTACACAGAAGCGAATTGCCGAGATTTTCCAAGTGGATGTGCGAACCGTGAGCTACCATATCGGACAGATTTTTGATACAGGAGAGTTGAATAAGTACTCAGTTGTCCGAAAAGATTGGATAACTGCTGCTGATGGAAAACCGTACGAAACTATGCTCTATAATCTTGATGTCATTATAGCCGTTGGTTATCGTGTGAATAGTTATAAGGCTACCCGTTTCAGGCAGTGGGCCACAAACACGCTGAGCCAATATGTGAAGAACGGATATGTGCTGGATAGTGAGCGCTTTATTCATGGAAACCAACTGACAGACATTAAGTTTGAGCAACTTTTGGAACGCATACGCGAGATTCGTGCATCAGAGCGTATGGCCTACCAAAAAATAACGGATATCTATGCCACAGCATGCGACTACCAGAGGGATGCTGTGGAAACTCGCGAATTCTATGCCAAAGTGCAGAATAAACTGCACTGGGCCATCGTGGGTCAGACAGCAGCTGAGATTATTTATTATAATGTGGATGCCACTAAACTACACATGGGGCTGACGACGTGGGCTCAGGCTCCTGACGGAAAAATTATGAAGTCGGATGTGGCGATTGCCAAGAATTATCTGTCTGAGGAACATATGCGAGAGTTGAACCGAATCGTAGAGGCGTATATCAATTTAGCAGAAACACGTGCAAAAAATCACCGTCCGACAACAATGCAGCAATGGGCTGAGTTTCTTGATAATTTCCTGACACTAGCCTCATATCCGATATTGATGGACAAAGGAAAGATCTCCGCCTTGCAGGCTAAGTTGAAAGCATACGAGGAATACGACAAGTATAGGGTGGTTCAAGATCGGATGTATTTGTCAGACTTTGATAAAGAAGTAAAACGTCTGAAAGGCGAGATGGGAATTGAGGAATAGTATGTTAGAGTAACTGAATGATGATATGGAGAGATTGAGGATTATTAGTGGTAAGCATCTATACTCAAGTGACAAAAAATGGAGTGCAACCACACGGTTGCACTCCATTTCAGTGATCCGCTTGGGGCTCGAACCCAAGACCCCAACATTAAAAGTGTTGTGCTCTACCTACTGAGCTAGCGGATCTACCTAAAAAAGCTTCCCTTTCGAAAAGCGAGTGCAAAGGTAAGGATAATAAATGAAATTTAGCAAGGAAAATCGAAAAAAATTAAAATGTTGCACAAATAACAAGAAAACTTAGTACATTTGCACTCGATAGAGAAAGCACAATTTTTAAACTATATACAGAAATGGCAAACAACATTGATTGGTCAAACCTTGGTTTTGGCTACAACAAGACAGATTACAACGTTCGCTGTTATTATCGTGACGGCAAATGGGGTGAGATTGAAGTATCATCGGAAGAGACTATTCCGATGCACATGGCAGCTACTTGTCTTCACTATGGACAGGAAGCATTCGAGGGTCTGAAGGCTTACCGTTGTCCTGACGGCAAGGTACGAGTATTTCGTAGCGATGAGAATGCAGCTCGTCTGCAGTCAACCTGCCGCGGCATCCTTATGCCAGAACTGCCAACCGAGAAATTCAACGAAATGGTAGATAAGGTAGTTCGTCTGAACGAACGATTCATTCCGCCATATGAGACAGGAGCAACACTCTACATCCGTCCGCTGCTTATCGGAACCAGCGCTCAGGTAGGTGTTCACCCAGCTTCTGAATATCTGTTCCTCATCTTTGTTACTCCAGTTGGTCCATACTTCAAGGGCGGATTCAGCTGCAACCCATATGTAATCATCCGCGAATACGATCGTAGTGCTCCTCTCGGCACAGGTATTTATAAGGTAGGTGGAAACTATGCTGCCAGCCTTCGTGCCAATAAGATGGCTCACGACCTCGGATATGCATGCGAGTTCTACCTCGACGCAAAGGAGAAGAAATACATGGACGAGTGTGGTGCTGCTAACTTCTTCGGAATCAAGAACAACACTTACGTGACTCCTAAATCTACTTCTATCCTGCCTTCTATCACCAACAAATCGCTGATGCAGTTGGCAGAAGACCTAGGTCTGAAGGTTGAGCGCCGCCAGATTCCAGAAGAAGAACTGGAAACATTCGAAGAGGCTGGTGCTTGTGGTACAGCAGCAGTTATCTCACCAATCAGCAAGATTGACGACTTGGAACTGAAGAAGAGTTTCGTATTCTCAAAGGACGGAAAACCAGGTCCTATTTCTACAAAACTCTACAACCTGCTGCGCGGCATCCAGTACGGCACAGAGCCAGACAAGCACGGATGGACTCGAGTTGTGATTGAATAATTGATATTTAGGAGTTGACAACTGAATTTCGGTTCAAACAATTTATAGTGAAGCACGATCGTTGCGCCATGAAAGTAGGCACAGACGGCGTGCTTCTTGGTTCATGGGTTAGTCCGGAAGGCAAAAGAGCCCTCGACATAGGTTGCGGCACAGGTCTCATAGCCCTGATGTTAGCACAAAGGAATCCGAACCTCAACATCATCGGTATAGACATTGACGAAGAAGCAGTAGAACAGGCAAAGGAAAATGCAGAAAACAGTCGATGGAATGAGCGAATTGAAATAAAAAAGCACGATTTCAACGACGATTTCCTCTCTTCCGAACCTTTCGACCTGATTGTGAGCAATCCACCCTTCTACAAAGAAGACACAACTTGCCCGGACCAGACAAGAAACAAAGCCCGCCATTCGTCTTCCTTGCCCATAAGTGTATTGATGGAAAAGAGCAGCAAACTGCTTTCGCCACAGGGGAAAGTGGCTGTCATAGTGCCCTACTCTGCTGCAACCGACACAATAAGCGAAGCAGCAATTGCAGGACTCTACCTGAGACGACGAACAGACGTGAAGACTACCCCTCGGAAGGCTACCATAAGGGTTATGCTGGAATTCAGTCGCGACATAGAACCTGCCACAAGAAACGAGCTCCTGCTGCGAGATGAGACAGGTGAATGGAGCAAAGAGTACAAATTACTCACGCAGGATTTCTATTTATAATGAAAAAGTCGTACCTTCGCATCCGTTTATGGGAAAAGGAAAATTAGCTAAATTTGCAGATGTGGCAGCCAATCCGTTGGTTGTAGAATGTCCGTTCTGGCAATTGCAGAAGGAAGGGTTCGCTCTGAAAGGCAACTGGCACAAGGACTTCTTCCACAACAACAATCCAATCGTACTGGAACTGGGGTGTGGCAGAGGTGAATACACCTTAGGGCTGGCACGCAGATACCCCGACAAAAACTTCATTGGTGTTGACATAAAGGGTTCGAGAATTTGGCACGGAGCACAAGAGGCTCTGCACGAAGACATGAAGAATGTAGGTTTTCTACGCACAAACATAGAGTGCATAGACGGACTCTTTGGCGAAGCAGAGGTAAGCGAATTGTGGCTTACATTCAGCGACCCACAAATGAAGAAAGCCACAAAACGTCTCACTTCCACTTTTTTCCTGGAAAGATACCGCAAGTTTCTTATCGATGGTGGAATTATAAACGTAAAGACAGACTCAAACTTCCTTGCCACATACACTAAATACTTAGTTGAGAAGAATAACCTGCCACTAAAAGCCTTCACAGAAGACTTGTATGCAGCAAAGGGAATGGACGAAGCACTCACAAGCATCCAGACCTACTACGAAGGCATGTGGCTGGAAAGAGGCATAGCTATAAAATACATACAGTTCCAGTTGCCAAAAGAAGGAAAGCTACAGGAACCTGACGTAGAAATCCCTGTGGATGGCTACCGTTCCTACGGACATGAAGTGGTGAGCACAAAGGCGATGAGGAAGTGAGTGATTAGTTTATAGATAATAGTTTAGAGTTAAGAGATATTTAAAACGAAAATGACAATATATCCACAACTTATAATAGATGCGCTGAAAACGGTGCGTTATCCAGGCAACGGGAAAAACCTGGTGGAAGCAGAGATGGTAGAGGACGACATCCGTATCGACGGAATGAAGATATCCTTTTCTATAATTTTTCCTAAAGCTACAGACCCTTTCCGTAAATCTGTGATGAAGGCAGCAGAAGCTGCCGTGAAACTATATGTTTCGAAAGAGTGTGAAGTAACTGTAAAGGAAAAGGTTGTAGAACAGCCCGATGCTGAAGAGGAACGAGTGCTGAAAAACGTAAAACACATCATTGCCGTAAGTTCGGGCAAAGGTGGTGTGGGCAAAAGTACAGTTACAGCCAACCTCGCCATTGGTCTGGCAAAGATGGGACACAGAGTAGGTCTGCTCGACTGCGACATATTCGGTCCGTCGATGCCTAAGATGTTTCAAGTTGAGGATGCCCGTCCTTACGCAGAAAATGTAAACGGGAAAGACCTCATTGCCCCTATCGAGAAATATGGTGTAAAACTGTTGTCCATCGGATTCTTCGTAGATCCTGCTCAAGCTACACTATGGCGTGGAGCTATGGCTTGCAATGCAATAAAACAACTCATTGAGGAAGCCAATTGGGGCGAACTGGATTATATGATTCTGGACACTCCTCCTGGCACAAGCGACATACACCTCACATTAATACAAACCCTGCAGCTGACTGGAGCAGTAATCGTTTCCACTCCACAGGAAGTGGCACTTGCAGACGCACGAAAGGGTGTGAATATGTATATGAACGAAAAGGTGAATGTACCTATTCTCGGACTTGTGGAAAACATGGCTTGGTTCACTCCTGCCCAGCATCCGGACGAGAAATACTATATCTTTGGCAAAGAAGGCGCCAAACGACTGGCAGAAGAACTGAATGTACCCCTGTTAGGACAGATTCCACTTATCCAAGACATCTGTGAAGGCTGCGACAACGGACTTCCAGCCGTTCTTGACCCGGCATCGCCACAAGGAATGGCTCTCATGAGTCTGGCTGCCAAAGTAGTAACAAGAGTTGACGGACTAACTCAATAACCTATAACCTCAAAGTTCAATAACCCATAACCAATAACCTAAAATGAACTACAAGAAGATTTTGCCAGATGTGCTTTGCATAGTACTGTTCGCAGTAATTTCATTTGCCTACTTCTACCCTGCTGTAACAGAGGGAAGACGCATAGAGCAGCACGATAGCAACGCCAATGACGGCATAAACGTGGTCATAAACCAATACAGAGCAACTCACAACGGGGAAACTCCACGATGGAACAATTCCCTGTTTGGTGGTATGCCTACATATCAGATTGCCCCGTCATATGACTCAATGGAGTCTATGTCGTTTATCGAGAAAGCCTACCACCTATGGCTTCCCGACTACGTTTGGTATATCTTCGCATCTATGCTCGGATTCTATATCCTGCTCCGTGCATTCGACTTCAAACAATGGATGGCGGCATTGGGCGCTATCATCTGGGCATTCTCTTCATATTTCTTTATCATCATTGCTGCAGGACACATATGGAAGGTGATGACTCTGGCATACATTCCTCCTACAATTGCAGGAATGGTTCTCTGCTACAGAAAGAAATATATCTGGGGATGTGTACTCACCACCCTATTCGCCGCACTTCAGGTAAAGTCCAACCACGTACAGATGACTTATTATTTCCTCTTGCCGGAAATAATGATTGTACTCGCCTTTCTCATTGATGCTGTACTGAAAAAAGAGATCGCAGCCTTTCTCAAGGCGTCAGCAGCAGTTCTGATTGCAGCAGTTCTGGCTATCGGAATGAATGTGTCGAACCTTTACCACACATATGAATATCAGAAGGAAACTATGCGCGGAAAATCGGAATTGGTAAAAGCCACAAAGACAGAAGACCAGACCGACACAGGACTGGAGCGCTCTTACATAACAGCATGGAGTTACGGAATAGACGAGACTATGACTTTCATTATTCCTAACTACAGAGGTGGAGCAAGCATGCCACTTTCGATGAACCAGACAGCTATGAAAAAAGCCGACCTGAGACTGGCAAATGCAGGTATCTACGGAGCATTCAGTCAGTACTGGGGTGAACAGCCTGGCACAAGCGGACCTGTCTATCTTGGTGCTATTGTCTGCATGCTTTTCATACTGAGCCTCATCGTTATTCCAAATAAAAATCCGATGAAATGGGCTCTTCTCATAGCTACAGCCATCACTCTGATGCTGAGTTGGGGACACAACTTCATGTCTTTCACCGACTTCTTCATAGACAATGTTCCGATGTATGCTAAGTTCCGAACTGTTGCAAGCATTCTGGTTGTAGTAGAATTCACCGTTCCGCTGATGGCTATGTGGGGACTGAAACTCTGGATGGAAAAGCCGAACAGACTTCAATTACTCATTGCCACAGGCATAACGATTATGGTGGTTCTTCTGCTTATGTTTACTGCTGACGAATGCCTAAGTACAAACGACGTAATGTCTATAAAGAGCTATGTGGCACAGGAATATTTCGATGCCAATACAGGTCAGCAAATACTTGATAGCATTAGCACTATGCGTAAAGCCATGCTGATGTCTGACGGTTGGCGCTCTATGATATTCATTCTGATAGCAGCCGTAGCTTTGTTCTACTATGCTTCAAATAAGAAAGATGAAAACAATATAAAACTGACAAACGGAATCGTAATTGTTCTCATGATACTGTGTCTTGTAGATATGTGGCAAGTAAACAAACGTTATCTGAACGACGGATTCTTCGTTAAACCACAGGGATTGGCTCGTATTCAGAAGACAGAAGCTGATGATTACATCCTGACAAAGAGTGGAACAGGCAGAGACTACAGAGTGCTGAACCTTACCGTATCTACTTTCAACGACAACACCACAAGTGCCTTCTATAGTTCAGTTGGCGGATATCATGCAGCAAAACTGAGAAGATACCAGGAACTCATAGAGACTCATATTGCACAAGAGATAAACAATATCTATGTAGCACTAAGGAATGCACCTATGGATACTGTCAGGATGGCTGAAGAACAGTCACCATACCCGATATACGACCTGTCGACTCAAAACACCGATTCACTCTACCCGGTCATAAACATGCTCAATACCCGCTGGTTCATACTGGCCGCAGGCGAAGGTGGCAAGATAAAACTCCCCGTTGAAAACACAGGAGCTGACGGCAATGCATGGTTCGTAAAGGATGCAGTTTATGCACACAATGCCAACGAAGAACTCGACCTTGTGGGTAAGGTAAATCCTAAACATACAGCTGTGGTGGCTCAAAAAGACTTTGGTTTCTTGCAAGCCGGAGGCAAGGGAGAAGTTCGTCTGACAGACTATTCAACCACAGAAGCTACATACGAAACAGAATCGGCAGAGGGCGGATTGGTAGTATTCTCAGAAGTTTATTACCCAGGATGGAATGCAACCATCGACGGCAAACCCGCAGAAATAGGTCGGGCAGACTATGTACTCAGAGCTATGAATGTGCCAGCAGGAAAACACGTGATAAAGTTCTCGTACGACCCACAATCGGTTCACACAACCGAAGCTATAGCCTACTCCGCATTAGCTATATTCCTGTTCATGGCAGCACTTTCGATAGCGATGACATACAGAAAGAGAAAGCAGAAGAACTGATTTTTGCATATTCCTTTTTCACAATTCACTTTATTATTCGTACCTTTGCAACGTTTTTGACAAACAACTATGACAACAGAAGAACAATTCAAATTGGCTATGGCAGGATGTCGCGAAGTATTCTTCAAGAAACTTCACGACTATGGAGCAGCATGGAGAATAATGCGACCAGCCAGTGTGACTGATCAGATATTCATCAAAGCCAATAGGATAAGAAGCCTTGAAGTAAAAGGCGAATCGTGGGTTGGCGAAGGCATCTATCCTGAATTTCAAGCCATAGTAAACTACGGTATTGTAGGACTAATCCAGTTGGAACTGGGATACGCAGAGACAGAGGACATAAACGTGGAAAAAGCTATGAAACTGTACGACAAGTATGCTGACTCTGCACTAAAACTGATGATAAAGAAGAATCACGATTACGACGAGGCTTGGCGTTCAATGCGCATCAGTTCCTACACAGATCTGATTCTGATGAAGTTGAACCGCACAAAACAAATCGAAGGAAATGACGGCAAGACTCTCATCTCGGAGGGTATCGATGCCAATTACCTCGATATGATAAACTATTCCGTGTTCGGACTGATTAAGTTGGACGAAGCAGGGGATAAATAATGAACGAACAGAAAAAGATAACAATAGAGAAGGTTCTGACGAATATCAGCCGATTCCTGCTGGCAGGAGTGTTTATATTCTCAGGCTTCATCAAAGCGAACGACCCATACGGCACTGTGTTCAAACTACACGAGTATGCAACGGCGTTCGGACTGGAAGGCATACCTTTTCTGACGCTAGTGATTATAGCGTTAATGCTGGCGATACTTGAATTCTCTATTGGCGTACATACGCTCTTTGGCATGAGTCGCGTCATCATAGCAAAGCTCACCCTCTTATTTATGATGGTAATGACTTTGCTGACAGCTTACATCTGGTGGGGCGACCCTGTTCCCGACTGCGGATGTTTTGGTGATGTGATAATCCTGAGCAATGGGATGACCTTCGTAAAAAACATAGTGCTACTGGCTGCGGCAATAATGAATTATAAATTCAGCCACCTGCACATAAAAATAGTAGGTCACAACACCCAATGGCTGATAACGCTCTTCTGCGTAATATACATATTTGTATATTCACTTATATGTTTCTACGCCTTACCTTGGATGGACACAAGTCCATATAAAATAGGTACAGACATGAGAAGTGCCGAGGGCAGGAAAGCCACAGCCGGTTTCTATGTAGTAGATTCCGAAAGTGGAGAAGAAGTAACCGACGAGATAATCGACAGAGATGGTTATACGTTCATACTGTCTATTGCCAATCTGCGCAGAGCCGACGAGGGATGCGTTGATTTGGTAAATGATATATATGAATACAGTCAGGCAAACGGATATAAGTTTTACTGTCTGACATCATCAACCGACCAGGAGACGCAAGACTACTGGAGAGACCATACAGGTGCTGAATACCCGTTCTACGAAAGCGACGAAACGGAACTTAAAATGGTTGTTCGCACATCGCCAGGACTACTCCTAATGAAGGACGGAGTTATCATCGGAAAATGGAGCAACTACATGATGCCAACAGAGGAACGATTAAACGGCAGACTGGAAGACCTTCCAATAGGACAGCTCCACGATGTAGAAGGCAGGAAACTACTTGACTGGCTACTCTACTTCCTCATGCCGCTGATACTGATAATCCTCATCGACCGCATTGGTTCCGGATTCTCATGGTATCGACACTGGCGTCAAAAATCGCGTAAGTTACAGTTGGAAAAAATACAAGAACAGATAAGTAATCAAATAAAATAAATTATTAACAACGCCTTGTTCCTCATTGAGAGGATATAGGCACAAAACGAAATTATTATGGCAAAGAAAATTGTTGCAGGCAACTGGAAGATGAACAAGAATCTTCAGGAAGGTATTGAATTGGCACAGGGTCTTAAGGATGCTCTTGCTGCCGACAAACCAAATTGTGAAGTAATCATTTGTACTCCTTTTATCCACCTCGCTAAGGTTTCTGACCTTCTCGACCACAACACAATCAAGTTGGGCGCTGAGAACTGTGCAGACAAGGCTTCTGGTGCTTTCACAGGTGAAGTTTCAGCAGAAATGGTTAAGTCAACAGGTGCTGAATATGTAATTCTCGGTCACTCTGAGCGCCGCGAATACTACAACGAGACTCCAGCAATCCTGAAGGAAAAGGTTGACCTCGCTCTGGCAAACGGTCTGAAAGTTATCTTCTGTATCGGTGAATCTCTCCAGGAACGTGAAGCAAACAAGCAGGAAGCTGTATGTAAGGCTGAACTCGAAGGTAGCGTATTCCACCTGACAGCTGAACAGTTTGCAAACGTAGTTATCGCATACGAGCCAATCTGGGCTATCGGTACTGGCAAGACAGCTACAGCAGAGCAGGCTGAAGAAATCCACTCATACATCCGTTCTGTAATCGCAAAGAAGTATGGCGACAAGGTTGCAGCTGACACTTCAATCCTCTACGGAGGTTCTTGCAAAGCAAGCAATGCTCCTGAACTCTTCGCTAAGCCAGACATCGATGGCGGACTCATCGGCGGTGCTTCTCTGAAGGTAGCAGACTTCAAGGGCATCATCGACGCTTGGAAATAAAAAATAAACTAAGCACAGCAGAGTATGAAAAGACTCGCACATATCTTCATTCTTCTTTTATTCACCTGTTTGGCAAGTGCACAGATTCGTTTTATGGACAATCTTACACGTGTAGTCGCGGGTCAAGGTAAGGTAACCGTCAGTCAAGACGAACGCCTCACTCAGATTATCAATGGCGAAAAGTCAAAAGAGGTCGACAACGACAAGGATAAAGACAAAGACAAAGACAAAGAGGTTGATAAGGAGAAGGAAGAAGAAAACATCGATAACCCAGCCTTGGTCACTCCCGTAGGGAAGAAGACCAAGGTAAGGGGCTATCGTGTTCAAATTTATTGGGGAGGAAGCACTCGCTCAGACCAGAGCAGGGCTCAGCAAGCAGCTAATCAGTCCATGTCACTCTTCCCTCAGTACAATGCCTACACATCGTTCGAATCACCTCACTGGAGATGTCGCGTGGGTGACTTCAAAGAAAGACATGAAGCCGTCGAAGCACTCCGAGAGTTGAAGAAAGCCGGAATTGCCCGCGAAGCAATGATTGTGCGTTCCGAAATCTTCATCTACCAGTAGCAGGACGCAGTTTAGGTAAAAGGGTTCTATCACCCCTTCAAAAAAAATAATTTATTTAATGGAAGAAAAGAAACAAATCGAGGCTATCGAAGAGATAGTCCGCAGAAATCTTGAAGTCATAGGAGAGGACGCAAACCGTGAAGGTCTGTTGAAGACTCCCCACCGAGTAGCACGTTCAATGCTAGCACTCACCAGCGGATATAATCAGGATGCCGTCCAAGTGCTCAACTCGGCTAAGTTTGCTGAGACCAGCAACAAGATGATTATTGTAAAGGATATTGAATTCTACTCGCTTTGTGAGCACCATATCTTGCCGTTTTTTGGCAAAGCTCACATAGCATATATTCCAAACGGATACATTGTAGGACTGAGCAAATTACCACGCGTAGTGAATGTATTTTCACGACGTTTGCAAGTGCAGGAACGCTTGACTCGTGAGATATGCCACTGCATTCAGAGCACACTCAATGCAAAAGGTGTAATGGTAGTACTCGAAGCACAACACCTCTGTATGCAGATGCGAGGTGTGGAAAAGCAGGGAGCTATCACTGTGACTCGTGAATACACAGGACAGTTTGCAGAAGACTCATCACTCCGACAAGAATTTCTCGACATGATCAGGCAATAATTTTGATAGATCAAATTACCATAGACCGAATAATTGATGCTGCAAATATAGTTGATGTAGTATCAGAATATGTTACCTTGCGCCGTGCAGGTGCAAACTACAAAGGTCTGTGTCCATTTCACGACGATAAAACCCCATCGTTTCACGTATCTCCAGCTAAAGGTATCTGCAAGTGTTTTGCCTGTGGCGAAGGCGGTAATGCTGTTCACTTCATCATGAAGATAGAACAACTCAACTATTTCGATGCCTTGAAGTTCTTGGGAAAAAAATACGGCATTGAGGTAGAGGAGAAAGACATCACACCAGAACAGCGTATTCAGTTGAATGAACGCGAGGCTATGTTCAACACCAACGAGTGGGCAAGTCAGTATTACCATAAGATTCTGAAAGAAAATCCCGACGGCGTCGCCATCGGTATGGCATACTTCCGTTCACGAGGTTTCCGTGATGACATCATCGAAAAGTTCCGTCTTGGTTTTTCGCTAGACCAGTACGAAGCACTCTCCAAAACAGCACAGGCAGAAGGATACAATACCGACTACCTTATCAAAACTGGACTTTGTTTTCGCAGAGATAACGGTCAGATTACAGACCGCTATCGTGGTCGAGTCATGTTCCCATGGTTTAACGTAAGTGGTAAGGTAGTAGCCTTTGGAGGACGCGTACTTGACTCACGCACTAAGGGAGTGAGTCAGAAATACATCAACTCTCCTGAATCAGATATCTACAACAAAGGACGTGAGCTCTACGGTATATATCAGGCAAAGAAACAGATTGCCAAGGACGACCGTGTATATATGGTTGAAGGATATACCGATGTCATCTCCATGCACCAGTGTGGCATAGAGAATGTGGTAGCTAACTCTGGTACCCCTAATGTTTTTTATATTATAATACTTGATTATCAGTTATTTAAATACAATAGCAATCTGTGTCCCTTAACTCGATTTAAGCCCCTTTCAGAAAACTTTTGACTGCGATGACGACTTAAAAATCTATGGCAGAAATTTATGCTGAGAGATGTACTCTTCAACTAAATTGCAGAAGAACCAAATAGGTTGACTCCCATAAGGGCTTAAATGTTAATTATTAAATCTCATTTAAGAACTATAGAATGCCACAGGGACAGGTAACTGACATCTAAACCTAAAATCTACTATGAACTAAAAAAAGACTACAGAAACTGGAAGAAACTTTGGGACAGCTGCAGAAGGTGTATTCTGACCTGGAGTAACGATTCGTTACCCCATAGATTGTTCTTCATTATTCATTTTTTCAGGAAAGGACACGAAAATGTTGTGTCACCAGCAAAACCATGTAGCAGTCTCCCGAATTGGGAGGGTGCCCCAATTCAGGGCGTCCTTTCTATTCCATATGCAACTGGACTGCGTGTGTGCAGCAAAAGCAGATACCTGAATCGGGTATGTGGTTTTATCTTCATCATCTGCACGCTTACCTTAAGGGGGGAACATTTCGTTCCCCCCTTTGTTTTCAGCATCAGTTTAGTCATGGGAGTCGCGAATTGCGACGGTGCTCGCCTTTTCTTCATTCCTTTTTCTCCAAAATGTTCCAATGTTCCAATGTTCCAGAGCATTTTGAAAATCGCGGCGGCGGAGAGATTTTTTAACGAAAGACGAAAAACGAACCCGCGCAGAGCACGACATTGAAAAGGGCTCTGGAACATTGGAACATTGGAACATTGGAACTTTTTTGAAAGAAAAATAAGATGTATTAAAAATAGTTTGTATCTTCGCGAGTTGAAAGGTGTGGAACACGTACCTGTCCCGGTGTCTCCGCCAAGGAGCACCCTGCCCTCACCTTCCTCGTGACCCGCATCGGCTGCGGTATTGCCGGATTCACCGATAACGAGATTTCTCCGTTGTTCGAGAAGGCTCACGACGTGGAGAATATCGTGCTGCCACCAGGTTGGTAATGTAGAATAAAATATCAGAAACAAACAGCAATGAAGAAAGCATCTTTCTTACTGACCGTACTCTTCACACTGGCACTGACCGCCTGTGTGCATAAGACTCTCATCACGCCGAGTCAGAGCCGCGTGGGGTATTCCGCTTGGAACACGCAGGTTAGCTACACACATTGCGACCCTCTGCCCAAGACAGGGAAGCCTGAGTCCGTCCGCGGCACGTGGGAGGTTAACGACGGCATCTTGCAACACAAAGCATCCGAAGAGGCCCCGTTGGCCATCTGCAACTACATTATCCCTTCCAACCACTACACCATCCAGTGTACCGCCCGAAAAGATAGTGGGCCTAATGGTTTCATCATCGTGTTTAACTACGTGGATGCGCAGCACTATTGTCAGCTGAACTATGGTTACGAGGGCAACACGATGCACGCCATCGAGCAAATCAGCGGTGACGGCAAGAAACAGTTGGCCACACGCTCTGGCAGCATAGAAACAGGGAAGTGGTATAACGTGAAACTGACCGTGGCAGGCGACAGCATCAAAGCATGGCTCAACAGTGAACTCATGTTCGATGAAGTACTCAAATAAAATCGAACGAGAATAGTGTAGCGGCTAAAGTAAAAAGATGACTGTTGATTTCGACATACTGAAACAAAATGAGCTGAGGGCTGCGGTTGAACTGGTGGGCAGAGCTTTTGAGGATTATGAGTACTTTACGAACTACTTCCCCGACTTGGAAGAAAGAAGAAAGGTACTTCGAGGCGTCGTCTATCGGGAATTCCTGACAAACTTCAAGAAGACGCACTATCTGGTGGCTAAGAGAAATGGTGAACTGGTGGCTGTGGTTCAACTCAATGCGCCGGATTACAAAAAGCCGTCAGACTTTCAGTATCTGATACATGGCTGGCTGCTGGTATATCTTGGAGTTAACAGGCAGCGGCTGGATGACTGGCTGGCAATGGATGCAGCGACAGGCAAACCTTGTCACGATTATCAGGCTACTGGAATATTAATCTGGTATCTCAGTTCAATAACCGTTGACCCGTCAGCACAAGGCATCGGCATCGGGAAGGAGTTTATTACCTACATTGAGGATTTCATCCGAACACAAGGCGGCAGGGAGCTCGTGCTCTTTACGAACTCTGACAAGAACATCGCATTTTATAAAAGGTGTGGTTTTGAGGTGTTCGATGAGCGGGAGTTTACTTATAACGGGAAGACGATGCGAAGTTGGAGTGTGAAGAAGATACTGCTGACTAACGAGAATAGAAGCTAATGAGTAATAAAGAGAATGTAAAGATCATCTCGGCCAGACCCGAAGATGCAGATTTCATTGCATGGATTGTAGCCCAAGGGATGCACATGGATGGTGTGCCTTCGTTTTTGAAAAAACACGGTGCTCGCGAAAATACGCTCTAAGAACACGGGGACAGGTACGTGTTTCACTCTAACAAAAGTTGAGGGATATTTTTGTAATTGGCTTATAAATTATCGTTGGAGAAAGGACTGGATAAAGATAATAAATAATAGTTTATAGATTATAGATAATAGTTGGAAAAAGTACAGGATTAACGAGTAACCTCATAAAACACCACCTTCTAATAGTATCTTATCCACATATTTTGATTTAAGGATAATAGCACATGATTTTTTCTGTTAAAGTTTTCAAAATATGGCTCCAGAGGGTGAGCACCCCCTGAGATCCCCCCGAGATCCCCCTGAGCACCCCCTGAGATCTCCCCGACCACTCTATGCAATGTATTCACGATTTTTAGGTTTAAGTTCAAGAATAAAAAAATCGACTGCATTGCAGCCGATAGAGGGTTGGACGCTTTTCATTCATGGATAATTTTATTACGTTTACGTCGATTAATTGCTATAGACTTTGCCGCATCTGCAAGCATTTTTGCTTTCACCGCTTCTGCTCTTTTACTTGATTTTATAGCTTCTACAACCACGTCTTCCATCAATGCATGTAGCATATCATCAGTAGGTTCTTCTGATGATGTTAGCCTGTATTTTCTGTATATTTCAGTCATATTAATCTTTTCTCCCAGCAAAAAAACGAGTAAGTAAATAAATAACCAAACTTCTTTCTAAAATACTGCAAATCTTAAAGGGATATTTTTTGAATTTTTGTTTACTGTTTACCTTACAGGGAGAAAACTTTTCAGTATCTGATAGCTAATATAAATAAAATGTGTAAATTTGCAGAAAATTTGAATTGACTATAAAATAATGACAGCAAAAGAAATAAGAGAGTCTTTCAAGAGTTTCTTTGAAAGCAAGGGGCACTTGATTGTGCCATCAGCTCCAATGGTTGTGAAGGACGACCCAACGCTGATGTTCACAAATGCGGGTATGAATCAGTTTAAGGATATCATCCTTGGAAATGCTACGCCTAAGAGTCGCCGTCAGGCGGACACCCAGAAGTGTCTGCGAGTAAGCGGTAAGCACAACGACTTGGAGGAGGTAGGACACGATACTTACCACCATACTATGTTTGAGATGCTGGGTAACTGGTCGTTTGGCGACTATTTCAAGAAGGAGGCTATCTCATGGGCATGGGAGTATATCGTGGATGTGCTGAAGATCAACCCGGAAGACCTCTATGCAACTGTGTTTGAAGGAAGCAAGGAGGAAGGACTGGAGAGAGATAATGAGGCTGCTCAGATCTGGGAACAGTTCCTGCCAAAGGATCATATCATCAACGGAAATAAGCATGATAATTTCTGGGAGATGGGCGACACAGGACCTTGCGGACCTTGTTCGGAACTCCACGTGGATTCACGCAGCAAGGAGGAGAAGGCTAAGGTGCCCGGACGCGAACTCGTAAATAAGGACAATCCACAGGTAATCGAGATATGGAACCTCGTGTTCATGCAGTATAACCGTAAGGCTGACGGCAGTCTGGAAGGTCTGCCAGCAAAGGTTATCGATACTGGTATGGGTTTCGAACGACTGGTGCGCACTCTGCAGGGAAAGACTTCGAACTACGACACAGATATTTTCCAGCCTCTCATCAAGGTAATGGCTGATATGGCTGGTTGCAAGTATGGCGAGGACGAGAAGAAGGATATTGCTCTGAGAGTAATCGTTGACCACTTGCGTGCTATCGCTTTCGCAATAGCTGACGGACAGTTGCCTTCGAACGCAAAAGCAGGATATGTAATCCGCCGCATCCTGCGCCGCGCCGTACGCTACGGATATACGTTCCTCGGACAAAAGGAGGCATTCATATACAAACTCGTTCCTACCCTCGTGGCTGAGATGGGCGATGCTTTCCCAGAACTACCTGCACAGCAGAAGCTCATCATGAAGGTGATGCAGGAGGAGGAGTCTTCGTTCCTGCGTACACTGGAGAATGGTATCAAACTGCTTCAGGGTGTTATCGACGAGGCTAAGGAGAAGGGCAAGAAGGAAATCAGCGGCGAAAAGGCTTTCACGCTGTTCGACACCTTCGGTTTCCCACTCGACCTCACGGAACTCATCTGCCGCGAACAGGAGATGGGTGTTGACGAGAAGGGATTTGACGAGTGCATGCAGCAGCAGAAGGATCGTGCAAGAAATGCTGCTCAGGTGCAGTTGGGCGACTGGGTGGTAGTAAACGAAAACGAAAACGAAAACGAAAACGGCAGTATTTCTGAGTTTGTCGGTTACGACAATACTGAGTACCCTGCACACATTGTGAAATACAGAGAGGTAACCCAGAAGAAGGGTTCGGTGTTTGAGGTTATCCTCGACAAGACTCCGTTCTACGGAGAGATGGGTGGTGAAGTAGGTGACAGCGGTGTTCTCGTTTCAGAATACGAAGAAGTAAAAGTTGTAGATACTAAGAAAGAAAACGGTATTGCTATCCACATATTGAAGAAGATGCCTGAGCATCCAGAAGCTGAGTTTATGGCTTGTGTAGATGTGGAAACCCGTCGTGCCATAGAGGCTAACCACACTTGTACCCACCTCTTGGATCAGGCTTTGAGAGAGGTGCTTGGCACTCACGTAGAGCAGAAGGGTTCGCTGGTGACTGCCGACGGTCTGCGTTTCGACTTCTCACACTTCGAGAAGATGACTCCGGAACAGATTCGCGAGGTAGAACACATAGTAAACGAACGCATCCGTCAGAATATTCCTTTGGAGGAGTTTCGCGACTACCCTATCGAAGAAGCCAAAAAACTGGGAGCAATCGCTCTGTTCGGTGAGAAGTATGGCGATAAGGTGCGCGTAGTGAAATTTGGCGACAGCGTAGAGTTCTGCGGTGGTTGCCACGCTAAGTCAACCGGTTGTCTGGGTATGGTTCGTATCACCAGCGAAAGCAGTATTGCTGCCGGCATACGACGCATCGAAGCTATCACAGGTAAGGAAGTAGAGAACTTGTTCGACATCACTCAGGACTTCATGAACAATCTGCGCTCACTTCTGAATAATGCTCCAGACCTCATGGCTACTATCAAGAAGGCTATTGCAGAGAACAAGGAACTGCAGAGCCAGGTAGAGGAATTCAAGAGTCAGAACGCTAAGAAACTGAAGGAGACCCTCATCGAGAAGGCAATAGAAGTGAATGGTGTGAAGGTAATCTCCGGTGTAGTACCTATCGACCCACAACTGGCAAAGGACATCGCTTTCCAACTAAGAGCACAGTTCCCAGAAAACCTGCTCGTAGCAATAGGAAGCGTTTACAACGAAAAACCAACTCTGACAGTATCGCTGAGCGACAACCTCGTAAAGGATGGCAAGAATGCCGGACAGATTGTGCGCGAAGCAGCAAAACTGATTCAGGGCGGCGGTGGCGGACAACCACACTTCGCTACTGCAGGCGGTAAGAACTGCGACGACCTGAAGACAGCAGTAACTAAAATAATCGAATTAGCAAAACTTTAAAATAAAATAATATGGAAATCAACGTTATAAAAGGTGATAAGACCATCGTAGAACTGATTGGCAGACTCGACACAGCTTCAGTAGAAGATTTCAACGAAGAAATCGCTGAAGTAGTAGCTGAAAATAAAGATATTATCTTTGACTGCAACGAATTGGAATATATCTCAAGTTCTGGTCTCCGTTCATTGCTGAACCTGCACAAGCAACTGAAGGCAGAAGGTGGACAACTGGCTCTGAAGAACCTGCAACCAACAGTTAAGAGTGTGTTCGACCTGACTGGATTCACCATGATGATGAACATCTTATGATAAATGTAATCGACACAGACATAGAGGGGGTGAAGATAATAGAACCGCGTATCTTCGGTGATGCGCGGGGCTATTTCTTTGAGAGTTACTCGCAAAGGGAGTTTGAGGAGAAAGTGTGCAAGACTCAATTCGTGCAAGACAACGAGAGTATGTCGGTAGCAGGAGTGGTGAGAGGATTGCACTTCCAGAAACCACCATTCACCCAGTCGAAACTGGTACGTGTGGTGAAAGGTGCCGTACTGGATGTAGCTGTTGACATTCGCAAGGGATCACCTACGTTTGGAAAACATGTAGCCGTAGAACTGACAGAAGAAAACCACAGACAGATATTCATACCACGAGGATTTGCCCACGGATTTGCTGTACTCAGCGACGAAGCCGTTTTCCAGTATAAGTGCGATAACTACTATGCTCCGCAGTCGGAAGGTGCCATAGCATGGGACGACCCCGACTTGGGAATAGACTGGAGGGTGCCGAAGGAAAACCGAATATTGAGTGAGAAGGATGCTCACCACCCACGACTGAAAGACGCAGAACCGGTGTTCGATATCAACGTGCCGCTTTACTAAGTTTTAAAGTCTGATAGAGAGGGTGGATTTTCCAGAAGACAACTTCCTGCATGTAGAACAAACGCCAGTTGCGGATGGGAATATAACCGAAACGATATTTGAAGCGCGACTCAATACGATCGGTTTCGAAAGTCAGCAGTTTTGATTTCAAACGAGATAAGATGTCAGCCTGTTCCTGGGCAGACATCTTTTTTTTGTGCTCTATAAAATAGTGCACCATAGAAAGGAAATTGAACCAGCGAAGATTCTCAAAGTATGTAAGTATTTCCTCTGGATTGTCGATATTACCTTCTTGAATTTCCTCCTGAATCAACTGTTTCTGTAACGACATAGCATCCATAAAGAGGAAACGATTGACAGAATATTTATGGGTGACAGATTCGGAATGCTGACGATAGAAGTACTCCCCTTCTGAGAACACCACAGTACGGGAATGCAGAAAATGCAGACGGGTTGTAGTGTCGTCGGAATATACACGATATGTTGCATCGTAAGGATAACGAAGATGAATGTCGCGACGGATTATATAGTAACCATGCAGACTCCAGTCGAGGGAAAGACGGAATGCCTCCTGTCCGCTAAGTGTAGGCTGAGTGCGAGACGAAGAGAAAGGACGGATGGTGCCATTGGATTCGTCAACCATCATCAAGCGCAACATAACAGTATCGGGGAAGTCGTTGTCGAGTGCAGTTCTGTAAGCAGACTCAAGAGTATCAGAAGAAAACCAATCGTCGGCATCGAGCATAGTGACATACTCGCCTGTGGCACAAGCAAGACCGAGATTTCGGGCAACAGCCTGTCCGCTATTAACTGGTGTGTGCATCAGTTTGAAACGGGAATCGGAAGCCACATAACTCTCGACGATAGATACAGAAGAGTCGGTGGAACAGTCGTCGATGCAAAGGAATTCGCACTCCTGTAGGGTTTGCTGACGGAGCGAATCCAAACATTGATGCAGATACTTTTCTGCATTGTATATAGCTACGAGGACTGTAATCTTTATATTCTGCATGTCACGGTTTGGTTTTATATGTCTGTATGTGTTTGCCTCGGATACGTGTAAAAATCTGAATCAGAGAGACTATACACATTGCTACCACAAGCAGTAGCATCAACGAGTAACTCAAAAATGGAGTGTGTATGTATGAAGCCCCAAGGACTAGTACATTCACAAGAAGAAGGTACATGAACATCTTGAGGTAATGGCTATTGTAGCTAACCTGATATCTCTTTTTATTGAGAACAGCAGAAACGATTATATCGATGAAGGCATTGGCGAGCATAGCATAACCCAAACCTATGAGTCCGAAGAAATAATAGCCGCAAACACATAGCAGGAAGGTCTTTATATTAGTCCACACACCATCGACCCAAAAGAAGAACGATTTGTCGCCCTTAGCCAGACAGACATAGTCGAGCGGAAAACAAAAAGCCCTACCCATGAAACTGAGGGCGATAAGACGCAAGAGTGGTATTATTGAGTCAAACTCGGAGGTAAGCAGTACCCTGACAATTACAGCTGAAAAGAGAATCAGCAGCGAGATAAGAGGTGCCATAACCAGCAGAACCATTTCACCTTCCTTCTGAATGTATTTCTGCATTCGGTCTTTATATTTCAACAACTCGGAAAGATGTGGATAATAGTCGGCAGACATAGAAGAGAATACCAATGTAGTACATTGTATTGTCACTATAGTGGCTGCGCTGTAAAGGCCTATATCAGACATATTACCATAACTACGAATAAAGGTATTTATGAAATATGTGCTGAGAGCACCTAACAATCCTGCAAGCATCATTGCCCCACCCATCATAAGCATAGTACGACTACCAGAAAGTGTTTCGCGCCATGAGAGGCAAACAGACTTTATACCGATTCTGGAAGTGAAATAGCGGGAGAAGACAAAGGTAACAAAGGAGAGAATCATCATTGAAGGCACTATACCACCGATTCCGTACATCCAGTAAAGGGGAACGGTAATCAGAAGTCCGCAAACAGAACCAACAACAGAAGTCATTGCGTAGGCTTTCAGGTGACGATAGCCCTGCAGTATTGTATTCTCTGCTGCAGTAAGAATGAAGAACAACAGTGCTACCGACATTCCGATAAACCACAATGAATGTTCTTCGTTGCCGAATGTAGATTGACTCAGAAGAGTTGAACTTAAAGCCATTGTAATCATGCCGAGGAATGCCAAAGCATATAACACCCTACGTAATATAAACACAGAACGAGCCTTCGAATCTTCATCCTGCTGGGAGGCTATGTCGCGTACACCAGCTACTGGCAAACTGAAGGTAAAGAACTGCTGAAATGGTGAAAGAGCAGAACCAAGCAAAGAAGAAACACCCATACCACTGGCACCAAGGAAGATGGCTGTGAACTTTCCCTTGATTACATTGGCAAGCATATTAATCATCTGAGAACCGCCAAACACCGCTGTTCCCTTCATAATTTGCTGATATATCTTCTTTTCCTGTTTGACCTGTTCTTCACGCATAATCAAAAACAAATGCTATGGAATGGATGTCCGTAAACCTTTGAAGCCGCATAAGGAAAACCACTATTGCGTACCCAACGGGTTTCAAGTCGGTATATATGTGTTGCTTCAGCTATCAACATAAAGTCAACAAATGTCTTTTCGTATAGTTCGTAACTACTATTTGGAGTGTTTACATCTAAATGCACCATACGTCCACTATACACATATGTATAAGGCAAAGCAGACAGAGCGTTAAGGAATGTGGAACTATCGGAACAGACGAGAATACGACTATTAGGATTGGATTCATGGAGCAGGCGAACCTGTTCGACACATCTGTCCAAAAGTTGTTGTCGTAAGGGTTGTGGCAAAGCATTCATCTTCTGCGTATCTTCGAAATCGCCAAGACTGTTTATGAAACGAGAAGAGACACTGACATAATCATATCCGAGTTCGCGTTTACATTTTTCAATCGAAACACGAAAACGCTCTGTAGGTTTAAACAGTTCGTTGAACAACTCTGAGAATCCGTGATTGTATGCAAAATGAGCATTGGTATAAACATGAATCTGACGAGCTGAGGAACGCAATATATTCTCTTTCAAATAATCGTATTGCTTGCGAGCCTGCCAGTCTGTTTCAGCACCAATTTCAAGAGTGATGACATCAGAGACAGTACGGTCGTATATGACTTCATCCTCACCGATTGTCCAATCATAAGTATTGGGAACGAGATAATCAGTAAGCGGGAAAGGAGAAGTGAACGAAAGACGAAAATCTACTCCGATATTTTTACATACAGCATATGTGGAAAGAATACCTTTCAAGCGATCGCCCCATCCTCCGTGTTCTACAAATCCGTTGCAGAGAAAGATAACAGTTTTGCTTTGAGCCCTTTCACTATATGCCATACTATTAGCATAGTGTTTGTTTGCAGTTTCATACCACAGGCGACTCAGTTTTCGGGAGAAGATATACCAGTTGTAAAAACGGTTGGCATACAAAGCACGTTTTGTATGTCGCTGGATATATCTGAGAGCCCGACCAAAAAGAGTTGACATGAATTTACTTTTATTATAAATAATAACGTAATAATACATAAAAAATTGCTATTTTTGCACGGTATTTAATCAAAAGTCTAGAAATAATGAAAATACTCCTACTGGGCGACTACTCGAATGTTCACAACACCTTAGCAGAAGGGCTGAAGGCGCTGGGGCACGAATGTGTTGTTGCCAGTACAGGTGACTTCTGGAAAAACTACCCGAGAGACATTGACCTGAAACGCGACTTCGGACTCAAGGGAACTTTTTCATTCGTGTGGCGAGTGATGAAAGCTCTACCCAAGATGAGGGGGTATGACATAGTACAACTTATCAATCCCATATTCCTGGAACTGAAGGCAGAACGCTTAGCACCATTTTACAATTATCTGCGTAAACACAACCGCAAGATTGTTATGGGGGCTTTTGGTATGGACTACTATTGGGCGCAGGTGAATACAGATATCCGACCGCTCCGCTACAGCGATTTCAATATAGGAGAAACTATAAGACATGACGAACCTGCAGAACTGTTCCGAAACGATGTAATCGGAACGGCAAAAGAAACTCTGTGTAAGTATGTAGCAAAAGACTGTGATGCTATAGTTGCTGGACTATACGAATATTGGGCAACATACAATGCTGTGCCAGAACTAAAGAATAAGATGACTTTCATCCCCTTTCCTATCAAGCCCAAAGAGAAAAAAACTAGCGAAGCATTCAAGATTCCTTCGAAAGTATCACTATTCATCGGAATTTCTCCAGAACGCCATTCATATAAAGGCACGGACATTCTATTGAAAGCGGCAGAAGCCGTTAAGGAAAATTATCCAGACAAAGTAAAAATAAATATCGTAGAAGGTGTGCCATTTGCACAGTATCAGAAGATTATGGAAGAGAATGATATTATTCTTGACCAGATTTATTCTTATACACCTTCCATGAACTCTTTAGAAGCTATGTCGAAAGGAATCATAGACATAGGTGGTGGAGAGCCGGAGAATTACGAAATATTGGGAGAAGACCATTTGCGACCAATTATCAATGTGCAACCGAATTACGAAAGTTGTTACCACGAAATAGAACAAATCGTACTACACCCCGAACGGATACCAGAACTAAAACGTCAGAGTATAGAGTACATAGAAAAGCATCACGACTATATAAAAGTGGCTAAACAATACGAAGAGCTATACGCCAAACTCCTCTGACACCCTTTGCAGTTGCCCAACGAAGCATCTGTCCCATCATATGGCTCTGACGGTTTACACGGAATCGGTCATAGATAAATTCATCAACCTTTGAACTGCAATCAGCATTTCCATCAACCAGCATCTTTCCACTCAAAATATAACAACGGTAGAAAAGAGCTGCAAAGGCTTTCTGTTTTTCCTTTCCTTCAAGGGGCGAATTGACAATATCATCGAAGGCAACACCCAAAGTACCAATAATTTTATCAACACGCGAAGATAAGCTATCACCAGTTATACTGTCGGAATGAAGACTGATAACATGATATGGTTGTTTTGTGATATAATCAACCTTTGCATGATGCAGAAGAACACGAAGTCCCAGTTCCCAGTCATCCCACACCAAACACGATTCGTTCCATCCGCCTGAACTGCGCAAAAAATCTGTACAGAAAATCATTCCCTGGGTGTTCAGCATTGAATTAAGTATATGTACATGTGGAGCAGTAGGAACCTGGTAGTCACGTGTACGCAACTGACCATTCACATCAATACGAGTAGGGAAAAAAACCACATCGGCATCTACATTCCAAGAGATAGGAAGACCAGTAAAGATGTCGTCAGAATCGAAGAAATAAATCCAACGGGTCTGACACAAAGCCAATCCTTTGTTTCGTGCAGCAGCCGCTCCAGGTTTCGGTTCTGTAACAAGAATAGTATGTTTTCGTTGCGAAACAATCTCACTACACAATTCAAAACTACCGTCAGTACTTCCATTATCGACAAGTATCAGAGGGTATTTCTCGTCAATGCTTTCCAAGGTCTTACGGATGTAGTCCTTGCGATTATATATTGGGATAACTATCGTAATATCCATATACCACGTAACATATTATATAATATAGGAAATGGATTGGCATGATGATGAACGAGATAGAAGCCAGCTTCTTTCACACTACGCCATAAGGCTTCTGCAGTTCCGAAAAGATAATTGAATACAGCACCTTTGGTAAGCTGCATCTGTTTGTTTCCAAGAAATATCTGTCCAGTAGTATTCCTATCGGTACGTACAATTGTCATCGGATTTACCACTACGTTATACCCTGCTGTCAAGGCATCCTTTATCAGCACATCTTCTTCACCAGCACATAGATACTGGCTACCCAATCCGAAACGAGTATCAAAGAAAAGTCCTAAACCGCGATGCATAGCAATTTCAACTGAAGCCGGATAAAAACCATCGTGAAAAGCTTTCACGAACGAAGTAAGTTGAGACGGATAGGTTTTCAGAGAATTGCCTTCGTAGTCGGCTGCTGCAAAACAAACAATATCGTACGATGGATTCATCTCGAAGAAATGAATAATCTCACGAAGCGAGTCTGCTGTATATCTACAATCGTCATCGGCTATCAGCATTATGTCGCCACGAGAATGAGCAATTGCATTATTGCGATTAGCACTCAAACCCTTTCCCTCGAGAAGTGTCAGGGTGACATCAGGACGAGTCTGCAGTTCTGTAGGAATTTCATCAAGAAACTTCTTGTCAGTATATTGCATCGACACAACCCACGATACTCCTTCAGCAGATGGCAGCAACACATCGGGAATCCGACGTATTCCAGCATCTATAGTACATATAAGAACATCGAGGCACATCATGGTATCAACAGGTTTGATAATTAGAGGAAAACAAAAATGCAAAATGTAAAATATCTGCAGTTGCACTTATCTTACATTTTGCATTGTTTAAAATTTTGTTGCTAAAAAGGATTACTTCAAAAGCATGTCTTTGAATACATCTGCAGGCTTGAAATAAGGAATCTTGTGTTCTGGAACAACAACAGATTTATTTTCCTTAATCAAACGACCGATTTTCTCCTTGCGAGTTTTAGTAGTGAATGTACCGAATCCGCGAAGGAAGATGTCTTCATCTTTTGCAATAGTATCTTTAATAGTTACCATGAGAGCTTCTACTACTATGAGAACCTTCTTGCTCTCAATACCTGTCTCGTTGCTTATCTGTGCAACAATTTCTGCTTTAGTCATATTATATGGGTTTTATTGATTTAGTGCAAAGGTAGAGATAAATAATTGAATTTAAAAACAAAATACGAAATATTTTACTTTGGGAAAGTTTCTAAAACAAAGGATTTATACAAAGTAGCACATAGATTGTCACATTGGTCTTTAAATTTGATTACATTTATTTCGTAATGACTGTTAAAAAGGGACATATAATAACTTAAAAATTGTATTTTTCACATTATATATTAAACCATAGACTAACTTTGCAATCAAATTAGAAAAAACATAAAAGTGAAAAAGATTTTACTACTGCTTTTGCTTTGTGCAGATGTCATTTTCACCCAAGCACAAAGCAAATTTAATGTTACTGGTATAGTTGTCGATAAAAGTACAAACGAATCTGTCATTTCTGCGACAGTACGCGTTTTATCACTTCCGGATAGCACAATGGTTACTGGTGCTGCTACAGACATCAAGGGTGCGTTTAACCTGAAAAACATCAAAAAAGGTAAATACGTACTGAAGGTAACCTTTATCGGTTATAAGGACAATCTCATCAATCTTGATCTGACAAACCAGAAGGATAAGAATATCAATGTAGGCTATATTACCCTTTCAGATGACTCCCAGCTGCTGAAGGAAGCAGTCGTTTCAGCTGCTGCAGCACAAGTACAGGTGGCAGGTGACTCACTCGTATTCAATGCTTCAGCAATACGCACATCAGAAGGATCTGCTCTGGAGGAACTCGTCAAGAAACTGCCAGGTGCAGAAATCGACGATGATGGTAATATAAAAATCAACGGAAAGACTGTGAACAAAATTCTTGTGGATGGAAAAGAATTTTTCCTTAACGACAAGAATATGGCTCTGAAGAATATCCCAACAAAAATCGTTGATAAGATAAAAGCATACGATAGAAAGAGTGACCTGAGTCGTGTAACTGGTATTGACGATGGAGAAGAGGAAACTGTACTCGACTTGTCAATCAAAAAAGGTATGAATCAGGGATGGTTCGGAAATCTTGACCTTGCTCTAGGTACTCAGCGACGCTACACAGAAAAGTTGATGCTCAACCGATTTACAGACAATAAGCAGTTTACTGTGATTGGTTCAGCAAACAACATCGGAGATCGTGGTTTTGGAGGCGGCGGCGGTCGTGGCTGGGGACGAGGAGGCAACGGACTGGAAGCACGCAAAGACCTTGGATTCAATTTTGCCACCACATCGGAAAAACTGGAAACTGGTGGTAACGTACGTTTCCGTTATGTCGGAACAGATGTATCAAACAATTCAAGTGTTCAGAGTTTCGTAACATCAAAAGGAGCTTTCAGCCGTTCTCAGAGTTTAAACAAAACCAGCAACATCTCTGCTAATATGGACTTCCGTTTCGAATGGAAACCCGACACTATGACCAATATCATATTCCGTCCAAGTGCCAACTACTCCAGAAACCGCGGCTACAACAGCAGTCTCTCGGCTACATTCAATACGAACCCTGATAGCATTGAAGGTAATCCAATTGACTATGCAATAGATAATATTGATAATACAAGCAGTATTTACAACTTTATCGTCAATGCCAACCAAACCTATCAGCAGACATACAGCAACAGCAAGGGAGCAAATGGAGAATTGCAGGCTAACAGAAAACTGAATACAGAAGGAAGAAATATCACTTTCCGTGCAACAGGAGGTTTCTCTAATTCGGAGAGCAAACAACTTTCTGCTTCAAGAATCAGCTATCGAACTCGACCAACCAACGATAACAACCGATACTACACTACACCAAACAAATCGCGCAATTACTCTTTGCAAGGCACATACTCAGAACCTATAGCATATAAAACATACTTACAGTTCAGTTATCGTTTCAACTACAGTTACTCAGAGAGTGACCGTAATGCTAGCGTATGGCCTGACGACCCATCTGGAGTCTATTTTACAAAACTTAGCGATGCGCTTAACTCTCATCGATATGATGTAGCTGGAGCTCTCGATGAGATGATAAGAAACGGGCTCTTGCCAAATAGCGACGCAAAGACTCGAGGCAAAGCAGACAGTCTTTCACAATATTCTGAATATAGAAATTTCAACCATACTATAGGATTGAGTTTCCGAAAGGTGACCGACCAGGCAAATTTCAGTGTAGGAATTGACCTGCTGCCTCAGCACTCTACCCTCGACTACAATTATATGGGAAAAGATTACCCAGTCGTAACACGTAACATTTTTAATGTAGCACCACGAGTGGATTTCCGTTATCAGTTTGACAAGCAAACTCAGTTACGTGCAAACTATTGGGCACGTACTACACAACCATCAATGACAAACTTGCTTGATATCACTGACGACTCAAACCCTCTGAACATAACAAAGGGTAACCCAGGACTGAAGTCTTCACTCAACCATAACTTGCGTCTTAACTTCAACACATACAATGCAGAACTGCAGCAGGGTATATTTTCGTTTGGAGGTATAAACTTCACACAAAACGCAATTTCAAACCGTACTTGGTATAATGAAGAAACCGGTGTACGTACTACAAGACCTGAGAATATCAACGGAAACTGGAGTACATACGCAGGATTTGGTTACAACCGTGGACTGGGAGAGAAGAAATATTTTACTGTGAATACTTTCACTATGCTCAACTATAACCATCAAGTAGGTTACTTAGACCCTCAAAAATATATTGAAGAAACTTCTTCAACTAAGCAGTTAGGAATCAACGAACGCCTATCGTTCGGTTTCCGTAAAGACTGGTTCGAAGCAAGTGTAAACGGAAATCTCAACTATAATCATTCACGCAACAATGTCGTTTCGTCAAGCAATCTTGACACATGGAACTTCAGTTACGGTGCTGAGATGAACCTGAATTTCGATAACGGCATAAGTTTCAATACCGACATCAGCATGAGCAGTCGTCGAGGTTACTCTACTGCAGCAATGAACACCAATGAGTTGCTCTGGAATGCTAAATTGAGCAAATCGTTCTTGAAAGGTAATGCGTTGACAATATCAGCTGAATGGAATGATATTCTGCAGAAACGTTCAAATATCAGCCGAGTACTCACAGCTATGCAGTCTAGCGACTCTGAATACAACTCCATCTACAGTTACGGAATGATTCACGTAATCTACAAACTGAATATTTTCGGAGGAAAGAATGCTCATGGTACAGAAAATGCACAAAGAGCAGAAAGCATTAGAATGGGCGGCGGTGGTCAGCGCCCCGGAGGAGGTGGCCCACGACGACAATAAGCGTAGCTAACAAAGCACCAATTGTGTCGGCATAGAAATCAAGCATTTCACAACTGCGATATCCTGTACACCCTTGCGCTACTTCCAAAAATCCGCCAAGTAGGGAAGCGAACAGACAAATCAATACTGCGAAAGTCCACCAACCAATGGTGGATTTGTTTTGCCAACGGTCTAACCACGCAGCAAAAACCAATCCTGCATATATAACGAAATGTACCCATTTATCTATAAGGGGCACATCCTCTAATGGTGGATTATCAGGAATGGGCACCAAAGAAAGTATTACTATGACCAAAGTTGCCATAGTAAGCCATTTCCATCTTTTTAAAAACTTTTTCATCGGCGAAAAAAACTGAAGTTTACACTACCGTAGTTTCGATGATCTATAAAATAAGGATTGGCAGAAAAGTCATAATCCTTACCATGTTCCAAAATAAAAAGACCGCCATCTGCCAATACTGTTTTATCTGCTTGATTGGTGTCAGGTTTTCCCAAAACAACATCTGGCAATTCTGCTAAGTTAGGCAAACTGTATGGAGGATCAGCAAAGACTATATCAAAAGTATCCCTGTTTTGCTTGACATATTTAAAAACATCGGCATGTATAGGTTTCCAAATACCTTCATTAAGTTCGTGCTCTATACGTTGCAAGAACTGCCAATGTTTGAAATCCTTCTCCACACTCACTACCCTACTACATCCACGACTAGCAAATTCGAGTCCAATACTGCCTGTGCCAGCAAAGAGGTCGAGTGCAGTAGGTGCCTCATTAAAATCTACATAGTTATTTTCAAGAACGTTAAACAGACCCTCTTTGGCAAAGTCTGTTGTCGGTCTTGCCTTGAAGTTGGTAGGCGTAGGAAAATGTCGTCCTTTATATCGTCCTCTGATTATCCTCATTAAAAACCACAGATTAGCAATGTTTGCAAGTCATAAGGAATAGATGCATCACCACCAGTAATAGAATTTCGGAACTCTTCTTTACAATCCACCATGCTCACATCTTTCACAAAACCACGCGCTTTAGAATGTAAGTCTTTTTCCTTACCTGTATTACCTATTATCAGTAAAGAATCATCTACCTGACTGAATTTCAATTGTTGCATCATGTTCAAAATGTAATACACACAGTCGTCAACAGATGTTATTTGGAATGTGTTAAAACAACGCATCATACCATTACTGAATGCATACAAGGTGAGTTCATGTTCAAGAACATATGCATACAGCTTGTCCTTACGGCTTGATTTATCTTTATTACCGATATGTTCGATGATAGTACTAAGCGACGCATAGAAACGAGCTTGTGGAAAATCATCTATCAGAAGTTGATAGATATTTTTTGATATACCAAAGATAACAGCAATTCCCCATCTATTCAATACGTTATAACTAATATGAGTTTGGTCAGAATCAGGGAAGTTGAATTCGTATATGGTTTCTACATCCTCTGGATCAAAATCTTCGACAGGAATACAAGTGGTATGAGGTGTAACTATCATTACGTTAACACGTTGGTAATTTTCCTTCAACTCGGGTTCTCTCATCAGAGCATCCTTAAGATTTGCAGCCAGAGAAATGGTCGGTTGCACATCTATCTTCTTATACTCAAAAGCCTTCTTGTCGTCAGGGCTATAAGTACAAAAAGAAAGTCCATTCGTAGAAATGCGAATGGACAAACTTTTATTTAAAACTTTGTCGTTATTCATTTAAAACGTATTATTCCCAGTTACCAGCCATCTTATTGCTTGGGTCTGACAAGTCACCGATACGCAAGCCGTACCATTCACCCTCAGTATCGTCTTCGTTATCAAACATAAGCTCAGCATGGTTCTTGTGGAGTTTCTTCAGTTCAGCCTTCAAATTTCTAATCTTCTTTTCGTTCATGCCATCAAGATAATCGTCGATACGAGCACGGAACTCAACAAGATTTTCCCATTCGTTTGACTTCATATTGAACTGATCTTTCTTTCTCAGCTGAATAGTTCCCTGATATACAGTGTCAATAGGGTGTTCTGTGTCGTAAACAGCCTTAAAAGTAAAGAAAGTGCCATCTGCAGGACGACCTACTGGAACAATCTTCAAAGAGTCTGGACAAGGAATGTTAAGCTTTTCAGCAGCAGTCATCCAAATTGTATCACGCTTTATAATACCCAAACGTACTGCTTCACGTTCTGTCATACCAGCCTCGAGCTGATCATCAGTGAGTTCACCTTCCTTGATTACCTTATCAACAGTTTTTCCTGTCTTAACGTAGTCAATCAGAGAATCCAATGTACCACAATAATAGCCGAAAGTCATGCGATACTGCTCTTCTGCATCACGGATTTGCATCAGGCGTGCGATAACGAGTTTTTCGCGAGCTGCTTTCTCTTCATCAAACTCAATGTCACTATAAATACTAGAGTAACAAGCATAGCAAAGTCCAAGGACGAGGACTGCAAGAATGCCATTAATAACTTTTTTGTTCATGATATTGTATTATGTAAAGTTAAAATCACTAATTTTGCAAGACAATTTACGAGAATACGCAAATTTCGTGTGCCAAAGGTACGAGTAAGCGAGAAAAATACAAAATAAATAAAGGATTTTTTCGAAAAAAGATGCTAAAAGACTTCTTTCAGAAACTAATAATAGAGAAATTTGGACATCAGCCTACACCACAACAGGCAGAAGTAATAGGTATGCTAACCGACTTTTTGTTGTCAGAAAATCGCGAATCAGTATTCATCCTTCGAGGTTATGCTGGTACGGGCAAGACATCCCTAATAAGCGCTTTGGTCAGAAGTTTGGACGAACTGAAACGCGAATGCGTGCTCATTGCTCCAACAGGCAGAGCCGCAAAAGTATTTTCCACCTATTCCGACCGCCCTGCCTATACCATACACAAGAGAATTTACAGACAGAAGAGCATAGATCAGGATTCTATTTTCACGTTGAATTACAACATGAAAGCTAACCTATTGTTTATCTGTGATGAGGCATCAATGATTAGCAATCAGACCGGAGGTGATGCAATCTACGGAACAGGCATGCTTTTAGACGATCTTATTCATTTTGTATATAATGGTAAAGGATGTCGTTTGATACTCATGGGCGACACAGCTCAGTTACCACCAGTAGGCGATGAGGAAAGTCCAGCTCTGCAAGACGATGTAATTCGTAGTTATGGTATAGATGTGGAAAGCTACACTATAACACAGGTTGTGCGCCAGACAGAACAATCAGGCATACTATGGAATGCCACTCATCTGCGTACACTTATGCAGCAGGAGGAGTATTTCTCCCTACCACAACTGCGTCTGAAAGGTTTTCCTGACGTGCATAACATATCCGGAAACGAACTGATAGAAACCCTTGAAGAATGCTATAGGCGCGACGGACATGACCAAACAATAGTCATAACCCGTAGCAACAAACGTGCTAATATTTACAACAACGGAATACGTAATCAGATTCTTTGGCGCGAAGAACAGATTTCATCGGGAGATATGCTGATGATTGCCCGTAATAATTATTTCTGGACAGAGGGACAAATTGATGCTCCAGAATTCATAGCAAATGGCGATATGGTCAAAGTGGAACGAATCCGCAATGAACGAGAATTCTATGGTTTTCACTTTATTGATGCCGAGCTATCATTTCCCGACTACGATGACTTCACGCTCTACTGCACCATACTGCTTGATGCTCTTCAGGCAGAAGCTCCTTCGCTTACTTACGAGCAACAGCACGAACTATACAACAAGGTAATGGAGGACTATGCCGACTTGCGCACAAAAAAAGAACGACTTGAAGCACTGAAGAAAGACCCATATTATAACGCCCTTCAAGTGAAATATGCCTATGCTATAACTTGTCATAAGGCTCAAGGCGGACAATGGGCAAACACTTTTATTGATCAGGGATACATGACCGACGATATACTCACTCCAGATTATTTTCGTTGGCTTTACACAGCGATTACACGTACTACCGAGAATCTGTACTTGGTGAATTGGAAGAATGAGCAAATTATGAAATAATCATTATTTACGACTAAAAAGTGGTAATTTCAAGATAGAAATATCTAACTTTGCACCATCAAAACAACAAAACCATCGTGGACAAGGTTATAATTACAAACAATGTATGTCAGCAACTTACAGAAGTGCTTAGAGAAATAAAGCACGACCGTCTTTTCCTTCTTTGCGACACAACCACCTACAGTCTTTGTTACCCTACTATCAAAGATGTAGAGGGAATTTCCGATGCTACACATATTATCATCGGGGCAACCGATACCCATAAGAATCTCGATACTATTGCAAAAGTATGGACAGAAATGGGGAACGGAGGCGGCACTCGCCACTCACTTATGATTAACCTCGGAGGCGGAATGGTTACTGACCTTGGAGGTTTTGCTGCAAGCACATTCAAACGCGGCATTCCTTTTATAAACATTCCCACCACTCTGCTATCAATGGTTGATGCAAGTGTCGGAGGCAAGACGGGAATCAATTTCAACGGACTGAAAAACGAAATCGGAGTATTCAACCAACCGACAACAGTTCTTATCGACACACAATTCCTGCGAACACTCGACCACCAGAACATATGTTCCGGATATGCAGAGATGCTCAAACACGGACTTATTTCTGATATGAAGACATTTGCAGAACTGCTTTCATTTGATCTGAATAATGTTGACTACGCACACCTAGCACAAATGGTAGCCACAAGTGTAGAAGTGAAGGAACGCATTGTTGCAGAAGACCCGCAGGAACACGGAATACGCAAGGCTCTCAATTTAGGTCACACCATTGGTCATGCTTTTGAAAGTTTTGCCCTACAATTCGAGGATAAACCAGAGAATTCTCGAGGCATCCATCCTGTTCTGCATGGATATGCAGTAGCTTGGGGGCTGATTTGCGAACTCTATCTCTCGTGTATTAAAACTGGTTTTCCAACCAACATAATGCGTCAAACAGTTCAGTTTATTAAGGATTCATACGGCACACTATCCGTTACCTGCAATGACTATCCACAACTCTTCGAATTGATGACTCACGATAAGAAGAACACTGCTGGCACAATCAACTTCACACTGCTTGGCGGCATAGGTGATATTCGTATAAACCAGACGGCTACAAAAGAAGAAATATACGAGATGTTGGACTTCTTCAGAGAAGGATAATATAGACGAAAAACGAAAGACAAACAATGAAGGCTTCGGAATCCGAAGCCTTCATTGTTTATTTAACGATGACAAAACCACCTTGGTCAGCCAAAGAAACTTTCACCTTTGCAGGATTACTGATTTTTAATTCCGTTTTCTGTGGCTCGCGATTTTTCAGATTATCACTATATAAAGCAGCAGTGCTTCCTTTTGTAAGCATAGGAAGAGAGAGAGTCAGATTGAGAGTTGTGCCTGTTGCATTATTTCCAGCAATATACCAAGTTTGTCCACTACGACGAGCAAGGACACAATATTTACCAGGATAACCATCGATGAAAATAGTCTCATCCCATACTGTAGGAACCTTCTTAAGGAAATCCATACTAATAGCTGGCGCAATAGCTCCGGGAGCGTTGAAATCGTACTTTCTATCTGGAACAATCGATGGATTCAGGTTTTCTGGAGTGATAGCAAAGTTCTGAATTGGATTCTGGAAAAGCACCGTAGTTGCTAACTCGTGACAATCGGTAGTCTTACGAGTATTTCCGCCCTTGTTTCCACGATGAATATGACGATTCATGAAACAGCCACCAAACTCCATACTTGCAACAGTATTGCGACAGAATGGATGAAGAGCCGTATTTTGAGCCTCCACGTCACAGAAATGCTGACTGAAGTAAAGGTTCTCACTTGCCAACACTGCCTCACTACCCACATAGTTCGGATACATTCGTTCCCAGCCTCGTGGAAGGGTGCACCCGTGGAAGATAACCATAAGTCCGAAGTCATCAGCATCACTCAAGATTTGTTCGTAGATACGCATAGTTTCCTGTTTGTCACCTCCGAAGAAATCAACTTTTATACCCTTCACACCTATTTCCTGCATCCATTTCATATATTGTTTACGGGCAATAGCATCACACATCACGTTGATAGGACTCTGAGTAATGTCGTTCCACCATCCGCTTGAGCTGTACCAAAGGAAGACCTCTACACCCTGAGAACGAGCATAACGAACGAGGTCTGCAGTACCGTCAAGTCCCATATTCACATCCCATCCTGCATCTACTAAAGTGTATGGATAACCCATAGTTTTTGCTAAATCAACATATTGGCGAAGGTCTGGAGTGCAGATAGCATCATCCTGCCAGACAATCCACGACCAGGTGCTTTTTCCATATTTATAATTATGTGAAGACTTGAAACGAGGTTCGACGAAATCCCATGCAACAGTGGTTTCAACAATTGGTTTAAGATTGTCACCTACAGTAATAGTACGCCAAGGAGTTTTTCCAGGCAGCGCGAAAGCAGGTTCTGGAGTTCCGTTACCGTTATTCTCCTCTGCCATCGGGAACTCAACAGTGTAGAGTCCGCCCCCTTTCATGTCTGACAGACGACAGCCACAATAGCGACTGTCATTACCAGTTTCAGAGATAAGTACCCATCCCTCTTTTCCTACAACACCAGGATTCAAGTGGAACAAACAAGGAAAAGTATAACCGTGACCATACTTAGAACGAGTCTGCATGGGTTCATCAAAAACATACTCTTCTTCATAACTTGGTTTTGTACCCTTCCATCCAATCATGGCATCAGACTGTGGAGAAAGGAATGTCTTTGTTCCAGCAGGCAGGTCGAAGCCTGTAGCTTCTTTCATAATGCGAATAGAGTACTTCTGTCCGTTTGCCTTATCCCTGAGGTTAGGAATACGATAACGAAAAGCCACATCATTATTGCTTACCATGAATTCCACTTCGAAACGGTGTCCCTGTTTGTTTTTCAAGGTAACAACCAGTTGGTTGGCATTTACGTGTACATTGCTCTTCTTGATTGTAGGCACAGAATAATCGTATTCCTTATGTGCCACAACAGACTTTTCGAAGGAAATATTCTGTGTAAAATCACCTACATTTGCTACAAATCCAAGAGGCGAATTTTCTATTACATTATTTCCGATAAAATCGACAGAATATACAGGTTTGTCACCGATAAAATCAAAAATTACTTTTAATCGAGAATCAGGACTTGAAACTGTAGCCACAGGTTCGGCAAACATCGTTGCTCCATTAAGAAATAGACATGTAAAAATAGATGTCAGCAATCGCATTGTTTTCATAGAATCGTTAATTTATTTATTAGTTTTTTCAATCAATTCATCGACAGGTGTATCTTGTGCTATTGGGTCAGCAAGTACATCACTGAAGGCTTCTATAGCAACCTTTGCCTTCGCTATAGCCTCATCCATCGTACAGTTTTCCAGTTTACCACCGGCAGCATTGAAATGTCCGCCACCATTAAAAAACTGCTCAGCCATATCACGAGCCGAAACATCATCATAAGAACGTATCGACACCCAAATAATGGGGTGTTCGAGGTCCTCACGTAGAGAAATCGATAATTTTTGTCCTCGAATCTGAAGCGGCATATTCACCACGCCTTCCATATCACCTTTCAAATATTTAAAAGTTTTCAATTCATCGGATGTTAGACTGTATATTGACGCATGATATTCAGGTAAAACAAGAAGCTTCTGGTAGAGCACATAGCCCATAAGACGGAAACGCTCAGCTGTAAAATTGTTATTTATATTCCGTACTATACGATCTTTATCTATGCCCTTACGCAGCAGTTCTGCGATGATATTGAACACATCAGGATCGTTGCTATTATAGGAAAAGCCGCCCGTATCAGTGTACATACCAGCATAAATATCTTCAGCAGCAGCCTTCGACAACACAGATACCTGATCCATTGCAACAAATACCCGGAAAAGAAGTTCGCATGTACTACTACAGTCGGAATGTGAAACGAGGAGATCTGCGAATTTCTTGTCAGGGTTCATGTGATGGTCGATAACAATTTTATTTGTACGCTTCAAACCCTTCACCACTCTTCCCAACTCTTCACCCATACGAGAAGCCTCACAAAGATCGAGCACAACAACCAAATCGGCCATATTCAGCAGATTATATGAGAAAGCCTTCTGTTTTTCAAATAGCACGATTTGGTCAGCCCCATTCATCCACTTAAGAAAATCCGGAAAAAAGTTAGGAACGATAACTGTAGCCTGCTTACCTTTCTTCTGCAGATACTCCCACATAGCTAGAGCTGAACCTATAGCATCGCCGTCGGGCGAGTAATGAGTTACCACCACAACATTCTTGCATTGGTCGAGCATTCGACGCACAGCCACTGCGTCCTGAGCTGAAATCTTTGTTTTTATCGCCATCTTTTCAGAGAAATATGCGCGAAGATACAAATTATTATTTATAATACAAAATTTTTTAAAGTACCACCAAGCTATTTACCCATGACTCATTATTAAAATATATGAATTTTATATGATATAAGGTAGAAAATGACTACCTTTGCTGCAAAATTCACAAATGGAATGAAAAAGCAATATATCATTTTTGGTATTATCATCGCGCTGCTGTTGGCAGGGCTGGGCTATGTGGCGTATATGCTGCAGGAACAGAAGAGTGCAAACGAAGAACTGCAGGAACTGGCAGAATTGGACAAATTGGAGATGGAAGACCAGTACAGGCAATTCGATATACAATACGGTGAGCTGCAGAAACAACTGAAAAACGACTCGCTCATTGCTCAGATAGAAGAGGAGCGTCGCCACACTCAGGAACTACTGGAGGAACTGCAACGCACTAAGGCTACTGATGCAGCTGAAATTACCAGGTTGAAGAAAGAGATTTCTTCGCTGCGAAAGGTATTGCAGAGCTACATCATGCAGGTGGATTCGCTTAACCGCTTGAACGAGACTCTCGTTGCCGAGAATACAGAGATGAAGGAAAAGGTTGTAGAGCAGAACACACAGATTTCGAACCTGAGAACTGAAGCCTCAACACTAAAAGACAAGGTAGATATAGCTGCACAGTTAGATGCAACAGGATTCTGGGTAACACCAAAGAACAAACGCAGCAAGGACGAGAAGAAGGCTAAGAACGTAAAGAAGCTGGCTTTCGGTTTTACAATTGTAAAGAACGTAACTGCCAAAAACGGAGAACGCGTTATCTATGCCCGCATTCTAAAGCCAGATAATTCAGTACTTGGGAATAAGGGAACCTTCAGTTATGAAAACACTTCACTTGAATACACTGAGAAGAAGTATATCGATTACAATGGTGAAGAACAGGCCATTACTATGTATAGCGACGTTGAGGAATTCATCGGAGAAGGCACTTACAAAGTATTCATTTTCTGCGACAAACAGATGATTGGTCAAACTTCTTTTACCTTGAAATAAAAAAACACAAAAATATATGTTAGTTTCACCATCACTGCTGGCTGCTGACTTTGCGAACCTGCAGAAAGATATAGAAATGATAAACCGCTCTGATGCCGACTGGTTGCATCTTGACGTGATGGACGGAGTGTTCGTACCAAACATCAGTTTCGGGTTCCCCGTACTCGAAGCTGTAGCAAAGTACTGCAAGAAACCACTCGATGTGCACCTGATGATTGTTGAACCAGAGAAGTTCATCAAGCAAGTGCAGGCTCTTGGAGCATACATAATGAACGTACACTTCGAGGCTTGCCGTCACTTGCATCGCACTATTGCTGAGATACACGAAGCAGGCATGAAGGCTGCTGTAACACTGAATCCACACACTCCTGTATGTCTTTTGGAAGATATCATAAGGGATCTAGATATGGTACTCATCATGACTGTAAATCCAGGATTTGGAGGACAGGCATTTATTGAGCACTCACTCGATAAAGTCCGTATGCTCAAAGAGATGATACAGCGCACAGGCTCGAAAGCGCTTATTGAAGTTGACGGAGGAGTAAACGCAAAGACTGCCCCAAGACTTGCAGAAGCGGGAGTTGATGTATTGGTTGCAGGAAGTTACGTGTTTGGAGCAGAACAACCTGAAGAGCGTATTAAATCACTGAAAAGTTTATGAAACTGAAATTATATACAATTCTCTCTGTAATAATAATGATAGCGACTATCTCATCTTGCAAAAATGGTGAGACATACGCAAAAATGAAAGAAAAGGAACGCGATGCAATAGACCGTTTCATTTCATCGAACAAATTCGTAGGTTACATCAATGTAATCAGCGAAGAGACATTCAAGAATCAAGGAGAGACAACAAATGTAAACAACCACGAGTTCGTACGTTTTGACTCAGATGGCATCTACATGCAGATAGTACGCAAAGGTTCTGGACAGACCATGATTGAGATGGCAAAGGAACAACCCGACAGTACTATCACCAAAACTATCTGTTGCCGTTTCTTCGAATACGACATACAAAATGGTGACACGACCTGTTCAAATATTTACCAGACACAGAACGCATTCGTGGATAAGATGCAGTGTACATACACACGACTGGGGCGCAGTTACACAGCATCGTTCACTGAAGGTAGAATGAAAACATTCTACGCATCATCATCTGTTGTGCCAAAGGGCTGGCTGAAACCTCTTGACTACATTCGCCTGGCAAAGACTGAGGGCGCAGGCGAAGTGGCAAAAGTACGTGTTATCGTTCCTCACTCATCAGGAACAGCTAATGCCGGCACATACGTAAAACCATTCTACTACGAAATTACATATCAATTAGGAAAATAAAAATATCAACATGTCATTAATTAAATCAATTTCAGGAATTCGCGGAACAATAGGCGGAAGAGCAGGTGAAGGACTGAACCCACTCGACATCGTAAAGTTTACTAGTGCTTATGCAACTCTGATGCGTCGCAAAGGAGGAAATAAAAGCAATAAGATTGTAGTTGGTAGAGACGCGCGCATCTCAGGCGAGATGGTTAAGAACGTCGTATGCGGTACACTCATGGGTATGGGGTTCGACGTAGTCAACATAGGACTTGCTTCCACACCTACAACAGAAATAGCTGTAACTATGGAAGGTGCCTGCGGAGGTATCATTATCACTGCAAGTCACAACCCACGTCATTGGAATGCACTGAAACTGCTTAACTGCAACGGAGAATTTCTAAACGCTGCAGAAGGCAACGAAGTACTTAAGATTGCAGAACAGGAAGACTTCGACTTCGCAGATGTTGACAATCTCGGAAAATACAAAGAAGACAACACATACGACCAGAAACACATCGATTTAGTACTCGGACTCGATCTCGTAGATGTACCTGCAATCAAAGCCGCACGTTTCAAGGTTGCTTTCGACTCAATCAATTCTGTAGGAGGCATCATTCTGCCAAAACTACTTAAGGCACTGGGAGTTGAAGACGTCACCCCACTCTATAGCGAACCAACAGGCGATTTCCAACATAACCCAGAACCACTGGAGAAGAATCTTTCCGACATCATGAATCTGATGAAGAAAGGAGGAAAGGACGTAGCATTCGTCGTTGACCCAGACGTTGACCGTTTGGCATTCATCTGCGAAGACGGCAAAATGTACGGCGAAGAATATACACTCGTTACAGTCGCTGACTACATTCTGAGTCACACACCAGGCAATACAGTCAGCAACCTCTCTTCTACACGAGCTCTGCGCGACGTCACTGAGAAATATGGTATGCAATACAATGCTGCAGCCGTAGGTGAAGTAAACGTAGTAACCAAGATGAAGGAAACAAACACTGTCATTGGTGGCGAAGGCAATGGTGGAGTAATATACCCAGCTGCACACTACGGAAGAGACGCTTTGGTTGGCATCGCACTCTTCCTTTCACACCTCGCTCACCAACGTCAGGCAAAACCAGGACTTACTGTAAGCCAGTTGCGTGCTACATATCCGAACTATTTTATTGCAAAGAATCGCATCGACCTGCAACCATCAACTGATGTAGATGCAATTCTGAAGAAAGTAAAGGAAATGTACACAGGCAAACCAGGCATCGCAGTAAACGACATAGACGGTGTGAAGATTGACTTCCCGGAGAAATGGGTACACCTGCGCAAATCGAACACAGAACCAATCATCCGTGTTTATTCAGAAGCTGCAACAATGGATGCTGCTGATAAGATTGGCAAAGAAATTATGGACATCGTTTACTCCATGCAGTAAGCATCCAAGTCTTGTCCACAAAGGGTTAGCCACTTAAAAGTCCTTTTTAATTAAATCAAAATAAAAAGGGTGTGTCAAAGCAACTGACACACCCTTAATTTTATTTCTCTCTGTATTTCTCCTCAAGTCCGCTATTGATTATATCATGGACGTGCTGCATAAGGTCTTTTGTATTCATCTTCTTATACTCCTCAGGACTAATAGGCTGATGAATCTTCATGTGTAGTGTACCCTGACTGACACTATAATCATTACGTGAGAAAGTATCGAACGACCCGTTAATGGTAATAGGGACAATAGGCAGACCTATTTCGCTTGCTAACATAAAAGCGCCTCGTTTAAACGGATTCATCTTACCATCGTGGGTACGTGTTCCTTCAGGGAAAATTGTCATAGATGTGCCCTGTTGCAAAGTCTTCTCTGCCTGACGCACAGCATGCATAATACTTGCACGGCTATCGCCTACGAAAATCTGTTCACTACGTGCACAAGCAATGCCTACAAAAGGAATTTTGCGAAGATACTCCTTCATCATCCATTTGAAACGATTGGGCAGATATCCATAAAGCAGAAAAATATCAAAATACCCTTGGTGATTGGCAAGGAAAACATAACTCTGTTTCGGATTGATAAGTTCTGTTCCTTCCAACCTGACAGAATGTAATCCTGTACGGATAGTAAAACGGCTCCACAAACGAGGTATGTACCAAGAAACATATTTAGTATCACCAAGGAAGGATGCAAAGACCACTGACAATGCCACCAGTATAGTCACAACAACGAAAAGAGGCAGTGCAACTAGATAGGAGTAAATCTTATATAGAACTTTCTTCACTTGTAGTTTATTTATATCACTAAAGATTTGCTATACGTTTATTGAACACGATGGAGGGTAATGACATTTATTTCTGGCTGAGCACCAACACGAAGTGGAATCAATCCTCCAACTCCGCCCGACACATTCAATACTTGAGCACCTTCCATATATATACCTAACCATTCTGGATATACCCAACTGACAGGTGACCAACCAAACAATTCAAACTGACCAGCATGAGTATGTCCAGAGAGAGTAAGTTGAATATTTGTCTTGCCAGTTATATCGTGACGCCAATGAGTTGGGTCGTGGGAAAGAAGTATTTTAAAATCGCCTTCCTTTACACCCTTCATTGCCTTATCCATACGAGCAAGTCTGGGAAAATAATCCTTTGTATAGCCTTGGTTTTCTACACCTAATACATATATATAAGATTTTCCACGTTCTATCTTAACATTTTCGTTAAGCAGAAGTTTCCAACCGAAACTACGCTGATATTTAATCATTTTCTGTTTATCAGCCTTACGTTGTGAAGGAGTAAAAGAACGCTTATAAAGAGCATAGTCATGATTTCCCAAGACAGAAAGAACTCCATCAGGAGCAGACAAACCTGAGAACATTCGCTGATAGTTTGCCAGTTCGTCAGCACTTCTATTTACAATATCACCCGTAAACACAATTAAATCTGGATGTTGCTGATTGATAAGATCAACTATCTTCTGCACCTCAATTTCGTAGCCACCAGACAGAGAACCTACATGTATATCAGAAAACTGTACGATACGATATCCTTCAAAATCTGCGGGCAGATCATAGAATGATATATCTTGGTTGTGTACTTGATAACGGAATCGTCCAACAAAATATCCATAACACAGCACGAACACTATAAACAATAGGACTGTCATCCCACCAATTCTCAGGTAACGTTTTCTTGTAGGTGTCATAATACTAAATAACTACTTATCGGTTGAAATATAGTTCCTTGCCACGAATTCCATCAACTACAATTCCATCACTAAAAGCTGTGGTTCCATTGACGATGGTGCGTCGAACTCGCCAATTGAAGGTACGTTCATCCATTGGTGTCCATCCACATTTGGTAAAATATCTGCCTGAAATCACTTCCCAATTAGCATTGGGTTCCACAAGAACCAAATCTGCATAATATCCAGGACGAATATAGCCGCGACGATCAATATGAAATAATGATGCAGGGTTATGACTCATCAACTGTGGCACACGTTCGATAGGCATAACTCCCTCATCTACCATTTCAAGCATAGAAATCAGAGAGAACTGTATCATTGGCATACCAGATGCCGCCCTCAATGCACCGCCCTCCTTTTCCGATATCATATGTGGGGCGTGGTCAGTAGCAACTACGTCAATAAGTCCATTGGTAAGCGCTTGGCGAAGAGCCTGTTTGTCTTCAGGAGTCTTGACAGATGGATTACATTTTATCTTAGTACCAAGACGATCATAATCTTCGCTTGAAAACATAAGATGAGCAATAACAGCCTCAGCCGTTATACGTTTTTCCTCCAAAGGCTTATTTTCGAATAAAGGCAATTCCATTGCTGTAGATACATGAGCTACATGTAAACGGGCTCCTGTATCCTTCGCTAACTGAACAGCCATTGAAGAAGACTGATAGCAAGCCTCAGCACTGCGAATGCGTGAATGATAGCGCACTGGAAAATCATTCTGTCCTTTATATTTCTTTTGAAAAAGTTTTATGTTCTGATTGATTATATTAGTATCCTCACAATGAGCCATAATCAACAGCGGAGAAGTACGGAAAAGTTTGTGAAGAGTGGTCTCGTCGTCAACTAGCATATTCCCTGTGCTGCTACCCATAAATACCTTTACGCCAGGTGTGCGATGAGCATCAAGCTGAGGTAACAAATCTGAATTATCATTGGTAGCTCCAAAGAAAAAACTATAGTTCACACGACTCTTATTCTTGGCGATATTAAACTTATGGTTCAACTCCTCCAGAGTTGTTGTCTGGGGAACAGTATTTGGCATATCCATATAAGATGTGACACCACCAGCAGCAGCCGTACGACTCTCACTGGCTATATCTGCCTTATGAGTTAAGCCTGGTTCACGAAAATGAACATGATCATCAATTACTCCTGGAAACAAATAAAGTCCAGTAGCATCAATCTCGTTTTCATATGTCTGAGTGGAATCATCAGTAGTGAGCACACTCTGAATCATCTCATCCTCTATAACCACAGAACCAACGAACGAGCGACCTTCGTTTACTATGGTTGCATTTCTAATTATTGTTCTCATTGGCTTTAGGATATTTTTTAAACCATCCGTCAAGTCTTAGCTTTATCACCCCAAAAAGAGCTTCACTAAAGATTCCACCACTCATTTTACTGGTTCCCTCCACACGATTCACGAACACGACAGGCACCTCTTTAATACGGAATCCACACTTATATGTTGTAAACTTCATCTCTATTTGGAAAGCATAACCCTTAAACCGAATGGCATCAAGGTCAATAGTCTCCAACACACGGCGACGATAACATTTGAATCCAGCAGTCGTATCATGCACCTTAAATCCAGTTATGAATCGAACATACTTACTCGCAAAATACGACATAAGCACACGACCCATAGGCCAGTTTACCACGTTCACTCCAGAGATATAACGTGAACCTATAGCCAAGTCGTATCCTTCATCAGCACAAGCACTATATAAGCGAGGCAAGTCTGCCGGAGCATGACTAAAATCAGCATCCATCTCGAAGATGTATTCATAGCCTTGCGCTAGTCCCCACTTGAAGCCAGTAATATATGCAGTACCAAGTCCCAATTTTCCTTCACGTTCGATAAGAAACAAACGGTCAGAGAACTCGTCCTGCATCAGACGCTTCACAATAGTTGCAGTGCCATCAGGTGAACCATCATCTATAATTAGGATATGAAAACACTTCTCCAGCGCAAAAACTGCACGGATTATCTTTTCTGCATTTTCTTTTTCGTTGTATGTAGGTATGATTACTATGCTGTCACTTGTCTTTGTTTTATCGACATTTGACAGCTGTTCTTCATCGGTTATCTTCTCGACCCCCATCTTTATTTTTACAATTTTGATGCGAATATAATGCTTTTCAATGCATTCTGCATTAAAAATTACTCATTATTTACAATTTCATCCAAGATTTTAATTGCTTCACCCATTGTTTTTACACCTTTAATTAGCAGAGAGCGGTGTTCTCCGTCTCGCAAACTTGTCTGTCGCGGGTGGAATGAAGCATACGAAATCACCTTGCCAAATGCTTCACTTTGATAATATAAGCTACTGAAATTACTTGGCAGAAAAAGAGCCATACGTCCTTGTTTCAACGACACCTTCTCTATTCCAAGTTTTCTACCTTTCCACTTAAGCAGCATAACACGGATAAGTTCCTCACCGACTTCTGGGATAGGTCCGAAACGGTCGAGCAAACGCGCACGATAGCCTTCCAACTGACGTTCCTCTGTAAAACTATCCAGTTCACGATATAAAGCCATTCGTTCACCACTATTTGGAACATACTCCTCTGGAAGGAATGCAGGTATATCACTTTCTATATTTGTTTCGTCCACAAATGTATCTCCAGTCAGTTTTCCATCCTCAGTCTTTGAATCTTCAGCATACATCTCAGCGAACTCTGTTTCACGCAATTCGGCAACAGCTTCGTTCAAAATCTTCTGATATGTTTCATATCCCAAATCAGCAATAAAACCAGACTGTTCTGCTCCAAGCATATTACCTGCCCCACGAATATCCAAATCCTGCATAGCAATATGAATACCACTACCCAAATCTGCAAAGTTCTCTATGGCCTGCAGACGTCGTCGAGTATCATCGGGTAAAGCAGCTAAAGGAGGAGCAATAAGATAACAGAATGCCTTTCTGTTTCCGCGTCCCACTCTACCTCGCATCTGATGCAAGTCGCTCAGTCCGTACATATTAGCAGAATTGATTATTATTGTGTTAGCATTAGGTACATCTATCCCGTTCTCTACAATAGTAGTAGAAATCATAACGTCATAGTCGTAGTTCATAAATCCAAGAACTATCTTCTCCAATTCCTCTGGATTCATTCTGCCGTGACCTATACATATACGTGCATCTGGAACCTCCCGATGCACCATCTCTGCGATTTCGTCCAGGTTATTGATACGATTGTTCACTATAAAAACCTGCCCGTTTCTGCTCATCTCAAAGTTGATTGCTTCGGCAAACACTTCTGGTGAAAACGTATGTATTTCTGTTTGGATAGGATATCTGTTTGGAGGTGGAGTCTGAATACATGACAAATCCCTGGCTCCCATAAGTGAGAATTGTAGTGTTCGTGGAATAGGTGTAGCAGTCATCGTCAGAGTATCGACATTCACCTTCATCTGACGAAGTTTTTCCTTTACAGCCACTCCAAATTTCTGTTCCTCATCAATTATAAGCAGACCTAAATCGTGAAATTTCACAGTCTTTCCTATCAACTTATGAGTACCAATTATAATATCCACACTTCCATTGGCAAGTCCTTCTAAGATTTCTTTTTGTTGCTTTGCTGTGCGTGCACGGCTTAGATATTCTATTTTTACAGGAAAATCTTTAAGACGCTTAGAGAAAGTCTGAAAATGTTGATATGCCAAAACCGTTGTCGGAACCAATACAGCGACCTGTTTCCCGTCTGTTGCAGCTTTAAAAGCTGCGCGTACAGCCACCTCAGTCTTTCCAAATCCCACATCTCCGCAAACAAGGCGATCCATAGGTCTTTGTTTTTCCATGTCAGCCTTCACCTCATTCGTAGCTTTCAACTGGTCTGGTGTATCCTCATATACGAAACTTGCCTCAAGAGCATGTTGCAAATACCCATCGGGACTATACGCAAATCCTTTTTCTTTTCTACGCTGAGCATATAATTTTATCAAGTCACGGGCAATATCCTTTACCTTTGTCTTCACACGTTCCTTCACACGTTCCCATGCGCCACTGCCAAGCTTGCTTACACGTGGTGGTTCCCCTTCTTTTCCTTTGTATTTAGACACCTTATGCAAAGCATGAATGCTAACATATATGGTACCGCCACCCTGATAAGTGATTTTTATTTTCTCAACCATCACGCCATTCTCCGGCACGCGGACAAGTCCACCAAACTGGCCAATTCCATGATCTATATGCACAACATAATCACCTATCTCGAACTGTTGAATCTCTTTCAGAGTCAGAGCTACCTTACCCTTACGAGCCAGACTTGACTTTAGACTATATTTATGGAAGCGGTCAAATATCTGATGGTCAGTGAAGAAACATTGTTTTAGGCTCTCATCTATATAACCTTCATGAATAGCCTTGTTTACAGGAGAGAAAACTATCTCATCAGCCTCAGTCTTCGACATTTCATTGAATATATCCCTAAGACGTTCCATCTGTTTCTCCGAATCAGCAAAGATGTTTATCTTGTATCCCTCACCCTGCAAACGCAAGAACTCTTCTTTTATCATATCGAAGTTCTTATGGAATTGCGGCTGAGGTAAAGTATGGAACTGTATATCTCCTTGTGACTTTAATTCTACAATTTTGTAATCAGATAAATTCCTCACCAATTCTTCACCACGAATCATAATATGATCGCGATTCATGTCAGTATTCTGTTCTGCATTTTCTCCAAGTGAGCTCTGCGCCTGACGCGAAAAGCCCTCTTCATAAATCTGCGTCACTTTATCACAAACATATACTACATCATGACATACAAAAACAGAATTCTTTGGTAAGAAATTTAAAAAAGAAACATACTCCGCACCATCATTCACAATCTCAGGTACCACAGTCATGCTATCCACTTTATCCTTTGATAACTGAGACTGAACATCAAAAGTACGGATACTATCTACATCATCACCAAAGAAATCAATACGATATGGCATCTCAGACGAGAAAGAATAGATATCCACAATACTACCACGCACAGCAAACTGACCAGGTTCATAGACATAATCAGCATGTTGCATTCCCAAGTCAAAGAGGTGTTTTTCCAAATCGTTAAGATCTACAGAATCTCCAACCGAAATCCGTATGGTATTATCTGTAAGAACCTTCTCAGATACAACCTTCTCAGATATAGCATCTGGATAAGTCACTATAAAGAGACCATTCCCATTATCAACATTCTGCAAACGAGTCAGAACTTCTGTACGAAGAATCTCATTAGCTGCATCTTTCTGATTATATTTTATAGCACGACGATATGAAGACGGGTAGAAAAGCACTTGGGAATCACCAAGCAGTTGTAATAAATCGTTATAGAAATAACCAGCTTCATCTTGATCATCTAACACAAACAACCACACCCCGTCTTTTATGATTCCAGCAAACAACATAGCAGTTGACGAACCTTTAAGTCCGCCAACCTGCACTCTTTTAATCTTTGTGTTACTTAACTGTTTTTGAAAAGCCTTCGCTTCATTACCAGAAGCAATCTGCTTAAGAAGAATGTCTATATGCACGAGCAAAAAGTTGTACAAAGAACACTGCATCCCTACTTGGAGTCAGCAACTTCTCTGATTTCATTTTAATTACTCGGGATTTTCCCTGAGCCGCTGTTTGATACGGCTGAGAAAGAAATACAGAAGTAGAATTTACCATAGGCATACATTTTATTGGTTCTATACTTCTTTAAACGCAGCCAATCCTAATTTATTATATTATTTAGCTTTTTTAATTTTCACACCTTCATTTTTCTTTTCGAACATCCATTTTTGAACATACTCTATCCATTCTGCTGCAGAGTGAAAACCATCTTTCTTCTCCATATCCGCACAAAAAGTTACGTAATATTTCAGAGTATTTTGTTTATCTAACTTCAGTATACACATATACTGTAGTTCGTCTTCTGCCACACCTGCTAAATACTTCTCAGGCACATATACAGCAAGTCCGACAGCCTCGGGTGCATACAATTCCTTCTTTCCATAATCTGGGAAATCTTTTCCCCAGGACACGGCCAATCCATTCTTTTTCACCCATCCAAATGGCTCCTGACCTACCTTCTGTACACCTGTACACATTTGCCACTTCACCAATGGACCATTACTAAACACCTGCACTTCAACCTCCCTGTGTCCTGCATAAAGAATATAACGAGTCTTAATATTATTACCATTCCATCCCATATCCTTCATCTCCACAATAGTACGCAACGGACCATAAGCAATAATACGTTCACCTCTAATCTTCACGTTTTCTACAAGCACTGGACTGCCATCTTTAAATTCTCGAAGAGTACCACAGCCCATACTGCCTCCTGCCCATAACACATCATTTCCCAGTCCTTCATCCAAATCTTTCTGCACACTATAGAAATGAGTTCTCTCCAATTCAAGTCCTTGCTTTCGCTTGCCATACAAATCTATATTTTGTCTATTATCAAAATACACACGATAAGCTGTCAGTTCACTTTCAAACTCAGCACCGTGAGGAAATACATCTTTAAACAAATAACTATCACCAGCAGCCTCTATATTGTTTATTGTTGGGTATTTACCATACTTATCGTTTAACCCCATATTAGCATACACCCTTGCTGGATATACCTTCTGTTCACCCTCAGAACGAAGGCAGACATTATATTTGTTTTCAATACCGCCATCAACATCTGCAAGAAAAACCAACTCATCTGGACATAGGTCACCATCCATATCATCCAACTGACATGGTACTTCTATTCCGTTAAGTGTAACAACAGCTGATTTCACAGCAAATTTCAATTCTCTCAAATCTACTACAACAGGGTAATCCTTGACAGATTTCTGTTTCGTGTTACTGACATTAATCTTAAAACTCTCTTCACTCGCATTTGCGCAAATACACATTGCAAGCAAGGCAAAACTTACAAACTTTTTCATAGCTTTTAATATTTTCCTGCAAAGATAAGAAAAATTCGTACCTTTGCATCCGAATCAAAGATTTTTTATTTCTGTATAATTCCACAATGGCTATACAACATCTGCTTCAAGGCAAGACTGCCACATATTTCACCCTCGGTTGCAAACTGAATTTTGCCGAAACCGCATCTATTGCACAAAAACTGCAAAAGCTCGGAGTTCGCAAAGTCAGCAAAGGAGAAGTTGCTGATATATGTATCGTTAACACATGTTCCGTAACCGAGGTGGCAGATCACAAGTGTCGTCAATCTATACACCGTCTAATTAAGAACAACCCTGGTTCATACGTTGTAGTTACAGGTTGTTATGCAGAATTAAAACCACAAGAAATAGCCTCAACCCCAGGAGTTGGTCTTGTAATAGGAACAAAAGACAAAGGCTGTCTTATTGATAAGATAATTGAAAACTTCACAAATCACGAACTCTCAGAAAAATCAGCTGAAACAAATACGACTGACAACCCAACTATATCATCTGAACAATTCTTCCCTTCATGTTCTCGTGGCGACCGCACACGCTATTTCCTGAAAGTACAGGATGGTTGCAATTACTTTTGTACCTACTGTACCATTCCATTTGCTCGAGGTCGTTCTCGCAATGGCAGCATAGCATCATTAGTTGAACAGGCAAATGAAGTTGTTGCAGAAGGAGGTAAAGAAATTGTAATTACAGGAGTAAACATAGGAGATTTTGGAAGGTCAACAAACGAAACATTTCTCGACCTGATAAAAGCATTAGATAAAGTAGAAGGTATAGAACGATACAGAATATCAAGTATAGAACCCAATTTGCTTACAGAAGAGATTATTGACTTCTGCGCATCTTCGATACATTTCATGCCACATTTCCATATTCCTCTTCAATCAGGATCGGACAAAGTATTACGACTGATGCATCGTCACTATGACACAGCATTATTCCGCAACAGGATTGATTATATCCGACAATCTATGCCTGATGCATTTATTGGAGTAGATGTTATTGTGGGTACACGTGGAGAAACGGAAGAATTGTTTAACGAATCACTTCAGTTTATAGATTCTCTTCCAATCACTCAACTACATGTATTTTCCTATTCAGAGCGTCCAGGTACAAAGGCTTTGGAAATTCCCCATATTGTTAGTCCACAGGAAAAACATGAACGCAGTCAACAACTCATCAGCCTTTCTGAGAAAAAACTGAAAACATTCTACCAATTACAAATTGGCAGTACGCGTCCAGTACTTTTTGAACACGCGCCAAAAGGCAAACCAATGCATGGGTTTACCGACAACTATATTCGCGTTGAAACACAAAACGACATAAAATTGGACAATAGAATTACAAAAGTAAGACTCGGAGATTTCAACACTAAAGGAGATGCTCTGAAAGCTACCGATTTTTCATCATTTTAGCACACACATATTACAAAATAGCTCAAGTTAACTCTTTTTAACGTCTGCGTTAAATCTATATAACATAAAAAAATCTAATTTTGCGTCCCCAAGAAGGGTAAACTATGCCCTGATAATAGAGGAATAATTGTGGATGAACTGTACTATACATTATATATATAATATATAAAGCAGCCTTAACCTACATTCACACAAAACAAAGAAGTCTAACTAATACTAAAACATATTTTTACTAACTTATAATCATGAAAAAAGTACTATTAAAAGTTGCTTTCTTCGGAGCGTTACTATGTTACTCCTGCGAGAACACCTTCAAGGATATATATGGTGACGTAAAAGAAGATCAAGCACCTTCATGGCTCGGCGGTAGTATCTACTCTGAGCTACAAAGTGGCGACCACTTGGATGGCACATTTTCGACCTACTTGCGACTGATTGATGATTTAGGCTATGCCGAGATTCTGGACAAGACAGGTAGTAAAACCATCTTCCCATCCAATGATGAAGCTTTCGCACGCTTCTTTGCCAAAAACAATTGGGGAGTTTCGTCTTATGAAGATTTAACCTATTCTCAGAAGACCTTACTTGTAAAATCATCCATGTTAGACAACGCCTTGCTCATTGGCATGTTATCAAATGCCAGTGCAGGAAGTACAATCGCAGAAGGCGTAGCGATGAAGCACCCAACCAACATCAATGTCATCGATACAATTAACCAAGTTAAGGTTGCATCAATGCCACAGAACAATGTTTATTGGGATTACTGGCGTCAAAACAACAAAGGCATCTACAGTGTAAGCGACAAAACTACTCCAACGTTGGTACACTTCACACGTGAGCACATGGTAAAGAATAATATTACCACAACAGGAGACAATTCCGACTTCGAAATTCTCACCGGTGAAAAATATGATTCTGAAGCTAAGAATGTATTTATTTTCAACAACAAGGTAATCAAATCAGACATCACTTGTTTGAATGGATATATTCATCAGGTTAAGGATGTACTCGTACAACCCGGCAACATGGCTCAGATTATCAAAGAGCAAGCAAATACCAAGTACTGGGATCACATTTTGGATTATTACGCTACTCCATACTTTGACGCAGCCACTACACAGAACTACAATGACTGGGTAGAACAGTACTCTGACATTGCTACTAAATACGGGTACCAGAAACATGATTCTATTTTCCAAATACGATACATGAGTTCACGCTCTCAGGGTTCAGCATTAAATGTAGATCCAAACGGAGCCAGCAAGTCAACTACTGAAATTTTACGTTTCGACCCAGGATGGAATACATACTACCCACCATCAGAATACAACACAACTGGAGACCAGAATCAATTATCAGACATTGCTGCAATGTTTGTTCCTACAGATGAAGCTGTGGAGGATTACTTCTTGCCAGGAGGTTCTGGTGAATACATTATCAATGTATATGGTAAGAAACCAAATACTAAGGCAAATCTGTTTGAGAACCTTGACAGTCTGCAAAAGGCTCGTCCTTCTATCTTGACAGCATTTGTCCGCAACCTTCAGAATGCTTCATTTGTAAGTTCTGTTCCTAGCAAATTCACTTCTTTGATGAATGATGCCAGTGAAAACCTTGGCATGAACATGGACAAACTACAAACTAAGCCAGGAGGTTATGACATCAACATTGCAAATAATGGTGTGATTTATAAACTCAATCAAATGATTGCGCCTGACGAGTATAGCGCAGTACTTGCACCTTCATCAACATACAAGGATATGCAGGTAATGAACTGGGCTGTTCAGGATTGGCATTCAGATGCAACTACAAGTTACTTGTCATTAGACTACAAGTACTTCTTGCTCTCAATGAAATCCAACTACGCATTCTTCATTCCAGATGATGATGCATTTGGCTCATCAGACATTTACTATCTTGACCCAACAACTCTGGGACATACATACCCGGAAGTAATACACATCTACTATGATGCAACAAAAAAGAGTGAGCCAAGAATTCAGGCAGAAACATACAGGTATGATTTAAGCACAAATACCATTGGTTCATTAGTTGGATCTATGGATATCGGTTCTGTTAATGCACCAAACCGTCGTCTTAAGTCAGCTCTCACAGACATTCTGAACTATCACACTGTTGTGCTCAATAACGGTGACACAATTGGTATAACAACTCAGAATCGCTATTACAAGACTAAGCATGGTGGAGAAGTTTACATTGACTTCAACTCTAACCCACGTACTGGAATGGAGATAAAGAGTGGTGCTGCTATTGATAACGGCATGCCATCTTCCAAACTTTATACAGGGAAAGCATCTTATTTCAGTCAAGCTAACGGTACTGCATATCGTATCGACCATGTTATTCAGCCTACTATCAAGAGTGTTGCAGAGATCCTGAGAACTACACCACAATTCTCTAAATTCTACAATGCCTGCGGTATTTTCTCCAACTCAGAATTGCTGTCATGGATTGGCATATCTGCTGAAAAAGCAGAAGGAGAAGTAAAGAGTCCACAAGAGCGATACATACTTTTCAGCCAGCAAGACGGCAGCTACAACTCTCTTGATGCTGTAGATGGAAATGTAATGCTCTTCAACACTTACAACTACACATTATACGTGCCTAACAACAATGCAATGGATGCAGCATACGCTTTAGGATTACCTGATGTAGAAGATATTTATACTAAGTTCGAGGATCTCTCGCCAACTTATCCAGAAGGATGTCCAGAACCTCAGGCTTCAGAACTGAAAGAAAAACTGGACGTACTCAAAAATTTTGTTCGCTATCATTTCCAGAACATATCATTATATGCTGACGTTGACAATCTTCCGAGTGCTTCATACCAGAGTATGTACACAAACAACTATGGTTTGGCACAGGAATACACAGTATCTGGTGGAAACAAACAACTTTCATTAAAAGATGCTGCAGGAAACACTCATACTATAAATGCTAATAACACATCAATGGCATCCAACCAGATGGCTCGTGATTATTGGTTAAACGACAAACGCACAACTGCAACAGAAATTGCAACTTCTTCATTCTGTGTACTTCATGAACTTTCAAGCGCTCTTAACTATAATAGCAAGACCTCAAGCAATCCGAATGCACGTTATGACTACGGAAAGAGTTGGGGAACTAACAATGTAAAACAGCGCAAGGCCTCAATGAGAATAAAAAAATAACCTAAAATACACTAACTATGAACAATATATTAAAAATAAACAGCCATAGATTTGGGGCCATACTGCTAACAATATTGCTGAGCATGTTCTCTCATGCAGCAATGGCACAAGGCACACGTGTCTCGGGTACCGTATCCGATGAGATGGGACCTGTCATGATGGCAAATGTTGTTGAGCGAGACGGAAATAACCGTATCATCAACGCAACAACTACCGACTTCAACGGTAACTTCGCTTTGGCTATTAAGAGTCCAAAGAACAAACTTGTCATCTCTTACGTGGGTAACAAGACCGTTACCCTTCCACTGAACGGAAAACAGAAAGTTTTCAAGATATTCATGGAATCTGAAACACAACTTCAAGAAGTTGTCGTTAAAGCAGTAAAGAAAACTGACGTAGGTGGTCTGAACATCCCGGTAAAGGAAATGACCGTTGCTACACAGACATTCAATATGGAAGATGTGGAAGGTCTCGCATTTACCTCTGCAGACGAAGCTCTGCAAGGTGAAATTGCCGGTCTTGATATCGTTGCAAACTCAGGTAACCTTGGTGCTGGTACTCAGATGCGTCTTCGTGGTGTAACAACCATCAATGGTGATGCCAACCCACTTATCGTTGTGGACGACAAGATTTTTGACAATCCAGATGAGACATTCGACTTCGCCAATGCAACAGAAGAACAATACGCATCACTGCTTTCTGTAAACGTCGATGATATCGCAAAGATTGACGTCCTTAAGGATGCTGCAGCAACAGCTGTTTGGGGTGCTTATGGTGCAAATGGTGTAATCCAGATTACTACCAAGCGCGGTATCCGTGGTAAGACTAAAGTCAATGCTTCTTATAAGTTTACTGGCACATGGATGCCAAAAGGCTACAAGTTGCTCAATGGTGATGACTACACAATGTTGTTGAAAGAGGAATTTTACAATCCATCACAGAGCTCTACAGCTACAGCTACAATGCGCGAGTTAAACTATGACAAGTCATGGGCTGAATATGAGAACTGGAACAATAACACTGACTGGGTTAAGGAAGTATCTGATTTCGGTAAACTTCACAACATAAACCTCAACATCACTGGTGGTGGCGAAAAGGCTACGTTCCGTATTTCTGGTAGCTATGACAATCAGACAGGTTCTATCATCAAGCAGAAACTCGATCGTCTTACTACCCGCCTTACTCTTGACTACGACGTAAGTGACCGCATTCGTTTCTCTACAAACTTTGCCCTCACATACACTAACAACCAAAAGAACTACACAGACCTTTTAGCAATTGCACAGAAGTTGTCTCCTAATATGGCAGTATATCGTCAGGATCAGTATGGCAACGACACTGGTGAATTCTACATTATGAACCCAGAAGGCGACCCTACCAATGGCAACTACTCTTCTGTAAACCTGCGAGAAATGCGTAAACTGGGCAACCCTGTTGCAATAGCACATCAGGCATGGAAGAAAGAATCTACTTATCGTATTACTCCAGACTTTCTCTTGAAATACGAATTGCTTGGCAAAGACCCAGACAAACATCGTCTGACTCTTTCTGCTGATGTTGACTTTGATATCTATGCAAACAGTTCACCAACTTGGCATCCTGCTTCACTTAACACAGGAGCAAATGCAACAGGATGGACAGCTACTGACTACAACTCAAGTTCAAGTTCAGAAAGCAACCGCTTCAAGATTGGTGCAGAAGGAAAACTCACCTTCACTCCACACTTCAACAACGAAGACTGGTCTGCATCTGCATTACTTCGTTATCAGATGCATACATCTAAATACAATAGCCAAGGCAACACTCTTTATGGTCTCCCAGCAGGCATTACATCACCTACTGTAAACGCAGGTATGAGCACTTCGGGTATGACCAACTCAACAAGCCGTTCAGCAGACGAGAACATCCTGTTCAATGCTCACGCATCATACAAGAGTATTTACAACTTAGGATTCTCTATGCGTATGGATGGCAACTCTAAGTTCGGTCCTTCACATAAATGGGCTGCATTCCCAGGTATTTCTGGACGTTACAATATCAGTGACGAGAAATTCGTTCGCCCATGGTTACCAGAAGTTATCTCTCTGTTCGGCATTCGTGCCAGCTGGGGTATCAACGGACGAGCTCCTACGACAGACTATCTGTACTACAACAAGTATAATACAAGTGCCGGATATTACGGAAAAGGTAGTGTAGTACAATATGGTAGCGTAGATGGAATGAAACTGGATGACCTTCGCTGGGAAAAGACTACTTCTGTAAACATCGGAGCTAACCTGAATTTCTTCGAAGATAAACTGACTATCGACTTCGACTACTATCGCAAGAACACCAGTGACCTGCTTATGACAGGTGTTGGTATTCCAAGTTCAACAGGTTACTCTTCACTCTCATGGTATAATGTTGGTAAGATGACCAATAATGGTTGGGAGGTCAATGTTTCAGGTCGCGATTTCATCAAGATTGGCAAGAAATTCTCAATCAGCGCAAGTTTCAATATGGCACAGAACGTAAACAACATCAAGGAGATGGATGAACGAGTGTTAAGTGCTATCAATACAGAATGGGACTATTCTTCTAGAGGTACTTATCTAAACAGAATTCAAGAGAACAACCCACTGGGTTCTATCTATGGCTACCGTTACAAAGGTGTTTACCAATACACTTATTCATATCTTGAAAATATGAAGAAGGAGAACAATTGGGATGCTGACCAGTATCGCAACTGGATTAACTCACAGTTGGCAGAAGGCAAGACATTCCCAGTTGTTACAGATGCAAACGGACAGGTTGTCATGAACAACCAGGGTTCTCCACAGCGTATGGCTTACTACTATAACGAAGGTGCATCGACATACGAATTCAATGGTGGTGATGCTATTTATGAAGACATCAATCATGATGGTCAGATTGACAAATACGATATCGTTTACCTTGGCAACTCAATGCCTAAGTTCAACGGAGGTTTCAGCATTACACTCAAATACGGCAAATGGAAACTTATCGCACGTTTCTCTTATCGTTATGGCAACAAGATTGTCAATGCAGCCCGTATGAATCTTGAGAATATGTACACTACAAACAATCAGACAGCTACAGTAAACTACCGTTGGCGTAAGGATGGAGATGTCACTCCTATTCCTCGTGCTCTCTACAATGTAGGTTACAACTGGCAAGGCTCAAGCAGATATGTTGAAGACGGATCATTCTTACGATTCCAGAACCTTCAGCTCTCCTACTCTTTCCCACAAAAAACCGTCAAGAAGTTGGGTATGAGCAGTTTGGCGCTGTACTTCTCTGTAAACAACATCTATTGCTGGACAAAGTATAGTGGAGTTGACCCTGAAGTTTCAATTGGCGGATGGGGTGTCGCACAAGACAACTCTAAGACTCCTCGTACAAGACAGTTTACAGCTTCAATTAATATCGGATTCTAAAATAGTCTAAGAACATGAAAAAGTATTTATATATAATTCTCTCTGGACTTCTCACTGCATCTTGCGTTGACACAGCTTTGCTGCCTGATGACAAGACAGTTGACGAAGACTTCTGGAAGAAAAAAGAAGATGTAGCACTGATGGTTAATGGTGCTTACTCTCAAATGACAAGTTCAGACCTTATCACACGTCTCATTGTTTGGGGTGATTTCCGTAGTGATGAGCTTGTACAGTCAACAGGTATTACCGGTGGTAACATTTACCAGCAGTTATTGCAGATTTTCACTGGAAATATCGCTGTAACAAATATGTACACCAGTTGGCAATCATTCTATTCAGTAATCAACTATTGTAATATCGTTATTGAGAAAGCTGCAGGTGTAATGGCAGAAGACCCGAACTACGCTCAAGGTGACTACCTTAATGATGTTGCACAGATGAAGACTCTCAGATCACTCTGTTATTTCTACTTGGTACGTGCATTCCGCGATGTTCCTTACATCACGACTGCATACATGCAGAACAGTCAGGAGATGAATGTTCCACAGTCTGCACCAGAAGTTGTACTTAACGGATGTATTGCAGACCTCAAGGAGGCAGCTCAAAACATTATTGCTCCAACAGCATATGACGGTTGGAAAAGCAAGGGTTGGCTCAACAGAGATGCAGTTTATGCACTTCTTGCTGATATATACCTTTGGAAAGCATCTATTCACCATAATGATGCAAGTTATAACTCTAGTGATGATTATCAGCAATGTATTAACTATTGTGACCTTGTTATAGATTCAAAGAACAACGCCCACGTTTATAAGAAATCTGACGTTATTGATGAAAATGACAAGTATCCTGCTTTAGCAAAGTACAACAATGACTACGATGACATATTCATCACTCAGAATGCCGAGGAAAGCATTTTCGAAATTCAGTTCAGCGGACAGTATGAGAACATAGGTTCTAACGGTACTGCACTTGGAAACAATGCTATTTGTTCAATGTTGTACAAGTATCAGAACAACAACTCTGGTTACGGATATTTCAGTGCCGCTGGCATGTTCGGTATCAAGGGAACAAGCAACGTTGTATTCAACCAGGAATACGACGGACGTAAGATTAAGTTCATCTTTGACTGTAATGGTGATGCTATGGAACAGTACACTATCCGTAAAATGTGTACTGCCTCTACATTCACCTACGGTGCTCCTAATGCAGCTGGTCAAAAGCGTCAGACAGACCGCACTTACAACAATTTTGCACAAAACTACATTGTATATCGTATGACAGATGTGATGCTGATGAAAGCTGAGGCAATGGTACAGCTCGCTACAGACGGTGACATCAAACTACAGGAAGCATTCAATGTAGTAAAAGCTGTTAACGATCGTGCTCACGCAGAAGGTACGGTAACAATGGGTGACACCCTTCGCTGGGCAACATCAAGTTCAATCCAAGGAAATGCCATCAATACAAAAGTTGGAATGGAAGAACTTGTTATGGAAGAACGTCTTCGTGAACTCTGTTTTGAAGGTAAGCGTTGGTACGACCTGTTGCAGCACTTACAGAGGCTCAGATACGCCTACTCCACCGTTATACAAACAACATCACACTACTATACGACGGGGATGAGGCAGGCATCCATGCTGCTCTGCGTGGAACAGACATGTTGCTTGCAGAGGGTATGAACGTAAAAATACTCCTTCTGCCTGACGGAGATGATCCAGACAGTTTTGCACGAAAACACAATGCTACAGAATTCCGACAGTATGTAGAGCAACACCAGACTGACTTTATCATCTTCAAGACGAACCTCCTGTTAAAAGACGCAGGTCGCGACCCACTCAAACGGGCACAGCTCACACAGAGCATCGTATATAGCATTTCTGTGATTCCGGACGAAATTCTGCGAGCAGCCTATGTACATGAATGTGCTGAACTACTCCAGCAAAACGAAGCTCTTCTCTTACGCGAGATAGCCAAGAACAAACAGGCAGCACTCGAACAATTGAAGAAACAGCAGATTATAGAATTGGATCGTCAGCGTCGCATTGAAGAAGGGAAAGTAGAGGGAGAAGAGAAAAACGAGGGGAATGAGGGGAATAATGAGAACGATAAGAATGTTCGAAATGATACACGTTCTGATTCTGTCGAACCTACTGAACAGACCAATCAAGTAAAGACATCTGCCCCTACGCAGTTGCAAACACAAGTTCCGAGTCGCTATCATGGGATAGAGCGTATGATTATGACTCTGATAGTGCGTTATGGCGAACAATCTATTAACGTGGAGACTAACGATAATACCACGCAAAAAGAACCATTGGTGCAGTATGTCAGTACAGACTTAAAGAACGATGGCATTTCCTTGCGCACACCACTATACGATAGAATGCTGAACGAAGTAGTACAACACATAAATGATGAAAAATTCGTTTGCAGTCGTTTCTTTTTGAACAATCCCGACATAGAAATAAGCCGTGAAGCAGCAAACCTGATGACAGAACGCTACCAACTGGCAAAAAACAACCAGATGACTGTAGATGAGAAGACAATGGTGCCGGAATACATCTCCCATCTGCTTCTCGACTATAAATTCATGGTTATCGACGACGAACTGAAAGAGTGCCAAAAGCGCATGAGCGATCCTCTACTCTGCACAGAAGCCATGAAACAATATATGGAACTGAGTGAGATTCGCCGCGAATTGGCACGAAGACTTGGTGACCGCATATTCATACAGTGATGTTTAATCCCCAGACCGAAATAAAATACCTGACCGGCGTGGGTCCGCAGCGAGCCGAACTTCTGGAAAAGGAGATTGGTGTACACACCTTTGGCGATATGCTCACTTACTATCCCTACCGATATGTAGATCGCAGCAAGGTGTATCGCATAGCAGAAATCGATGGCAACATGCCCTACGTTCAACTCGTAGGTCAGATTGTATCGATGGAACCCATTGGTGAAGGTAGAAGCCGCAGACTTGTAGGCAGGTTCTCTGATGGCACTGGATTTATTGACCTTGTATGGTTTCAGGGGTTAAAATTTGTAGGCAAAGCCTATAAAGTGCGTACCCGATACCTGATTTTCGGAAAGCCAACTGTATTCAATGGTAAACTGCAAATTAACCACCCTGACATAGAGACCGTAGAGGAAAACGTTGACATACCGGAGATTCAGGGCAATACTTTCCGACCACATTACCACACTACCGACCGCATGAAGAAAGGATTTCTTGCTTCAGCAGCAGTAGCAAAACTTATCGGGAACCTTTTCAAACTCATCACAGAACCATTACCAGAAACACTTCCTCAATGGATTGTAGATGAATATCACCTCATGCCTTATGATGAGGCGATGCACAATATACACTTCCCCACCTCAGCCGATTCCTTACGTCGAGCCCAGGCACGACTGAAGTTCGACGAACTCTTTTACATTCAGTTGGGCATATTGCGCTATGCCATGAATCGCAAGCAGAAACAAGGTGGACTAGTATTCCAAACCGTAGGGGCCAACTTCAACACTTTCTACCACGACCACCTGCCATTCTCACTAACCGAAGCACAAAAACGTGTAATTCGAGAAATTCGACAGGATATGCGTGCCGGATTCCAAATGAACCGTCTTCTGCAAGGCGACGTAGGTTCAGGCAAAACACTTGTGGCTCTACTATGTTCACTCATTGCCATTGACAACGGCTACCAAGTAGTCATCATGGCACCTACTGAAATTCTTGCCGAACAACATTTAGAAACAATACGAGGTCTGCTTAGCGGCATGCCACAACTACGCATCGAACTGCTTACTGGTTCTGTAAAGGGTAAACGCAGGAAAGAGATATTGGATAGCCTTATTGAGGGTAAAGTACATATACTTATAGGCACACATGCCGTCATCGAAGACAATGTGCAATTCCGTAATCTCGGTCTCGCAATCATCGACGAACAGCATCGTTTCGGAGTGGCACAGAGAGCAAAACTCTGGGACAAAAGAACAGGCATGAAAACTCCGCCTCATGTACTCGTCATGACAGCCACACCGATTCCACGCACCCTTGCCATGACGCTCTATGGTGACCTTGACGTATCAGTCATAGACCAACTGCCTCCAGGTCGTAAACCCATACACACCATCCACCAGTTCCTAAAACACATGGATCGCATCCACGAAGCAATGCGTACCGAACTGAAGAAAGGCAGACAAATTTACGTTGTATTCCCACTTATTGAAGACACAGAGAAGATGGACCTCGAAAATCTTGAAGAGGGTTATCAACAAATGCGTGAAGCATTTCCAGAATATAAAGTTAGTCGTGTACACGGAAAACTGAAATCAGCGGAGAAGGATGCAGAGATGAGTCGCTTTGCCAGCGGAGAAACCCAAATACTCGTTGCAACTACCGTTATAGAAGTAGGCGTTAACGTACCCAATGCCTCCGTTATGATAATAATGAATGCGGAGCGTTTCGGACTCTCCCAACTCCATCAGCTTCGCGGGCGAGTAGGTCGTGGTGCAGAACAGTCCTACTGCGTACTCGTCACGAAATACGAACTCTCAGAAACAACCCGTAAACGCATTCAAATAATGGTCGATAGTACCGATGGATTCGAGATTGCAGAGGCAGACCTGAAATTACGCGGTCCTGGCGACTTGGAAGGCACACAACAGTCCGGTATGGCTTTCGACTTGAAGATAGCCAACATAGCCCGCGACGGACAAATCCTTACCTATGCCCGAACAGCAGCTCAGCATCTGCTTGATACCGACCCGACTGAATCACTACCCGAAAACCTTACGTGTTGGAAACACCTCTCGCAACTTCACAGCGACATCAATTGGGGAGCAATAAGTTAGGGCAGTCACGTCACCTCGACGGAACTGCCCTTTTATTGTAATTGCTTATATTTTAAAACATTTATTAAACTGCTGGTGCAAAGGTAAAGATTTTTTTCTTATATTTGCAACCATATCATGAATTATCTGAATCAGACTATCCTCGAAGGTAACTGGCAACAGCTCACCAATTCACTGAACTCAATGAGCAATATGGAGTTCCGTCGCACTGAGTCATATATCAGAGCCACCATCCTGCCAACATTACCCAACGACACATTTTGGGATGCCCTTTTCCATCTCATCGAATATAGGCATCAAGCTTTTCTCAGCGGCATCTGCGCCATAGAACACTTAGTAAGTGACGATAGTCTTGATTTCAGTTGCACAGGTGCTCGCGAACTGGCTCAGTTGCTACATGACAAGCATCCAGAAGCAGTGAACAAAGTTATAAACATAGCACTACCATTGCTTAAAACAGAAGAACAGGTCGATGCACTTCTGAACACTTTTGCACCAAATGACGAAAATGCCCGTATCGCAGCCTTACTAAAGGTTGAATCGCCACTGACATATTACAAATTATTCACCACCCTATGCCACATGCCCGAAGGGAAACAATTGGCTCTCCGATGCACACAGTTCATCATGAAACACGGAAACGATATGGCATTCAATATGGCTGCAATCATGAAAGCATACTTCGGACTTGAAGAACTCCATGCTCGATTTTCACTCCACATCGAGCCCTATGAACTATCGCAACTCGACAGTGGCAGCGATGCCTTCTACCACCTGTTGACAGGGCGTCGCCCGAAACTTTAAAGGGTTTAATTACAACCATAACATCAAAACAAAACTAATGCCTACTGCTATCACTTTATATGAACTGAACAATATAGTTCGTGGAGTCCTTGAACACTCCATATCAGATACCTATTGGATTCAGGCCGAGCTAAGCGAAGTAAATGAACGACATGGACATTGTTTTTTGGAATTTATACAGAAAGGTGACACGAATGAAAGTCTCATTGCCAAAGCTCGCGGACAAATATGGGCAAGTCGATGGGCGTTACTCAGCCCCTACTTCAGTCATACTACAGGGCAACCCTTGCAAGCAGGAATGCAAGTGCTCGTAGAAGTAAACATCACTTTTCACGAACTCTACGGCTACTCACTCAATGTAGTAGATATTGACCCTACATATACCCTTGGCGACATAGCCCGTAAACGCAGGGAAATACTGCAAACACTGCAAGAAGAAGGAGTTGATACGATGAACAAAGAACTCTCCCTTCCCCTGCTTCTCAACCGCATAGCAGTAATCTCCTCGCCCACCGCAGCAGGTTATGGCGACTTCTGCAACCAGTTGAAAGACAATACATACAAACTCGCATTCGACGTAAAACTCTTTCCTGCTATCATGCAAGGTGATGCAGTAGAAAGCAGCATCATAGCAGCACTCGAACAGATTGCCTCAGAAGAAGATCGATGGGATGCAGTAGTTATCATCAGAGGTGGAGGAGCTGCAGCTGACCTCTCTGGATTCGACACCCTCCGACTGGCAGAAAACGTAGCACAATTTCCCCTTCCCATCATCACAGGCATCGGACACGAACGCGACGACACAGTCATCGACATGGTCTCACACACCAGAGTCAAGACCCCTACCGCAGCAGCAGAATTTCTCATTCAACACGGAGCCGAACAACTATTCATACTCGACGACTGCCAGTCAGAACTCAAATCGCAGCTGGACAAAATCCTTTCTACCGAGAAAATACGTCTGCAAATGATTACACAAAAACTGCCAGCACTCGTAGCATCATACCACAATAAGGAAAGCACCATTCTGGAACGCATCAACTCGGCACTTAGCACCACCATCATCAGCAAGTTGACCGAAGAAAAAGGCAAAATGGAACTTTTCCTGCACCGTTTAGACTCCTCAGCCAGTCTGGCTATACATCAGAGACAAAACATCCTCGACAATCTCACCACTCGCATTGAGAGTTCCGACCCGAAACGAATCCTCAAACTCGGATTCAGCATAACCCGAGTAAACGGCAAAGCAATCACAACGACGAAAAACCTCTCCGCAGGAACCACCATAGAAACTACCCTTGCCGACGGAATAATACACTCAACCATAACAGACAAAAAACAACAATCATAACCAGATATGAAAAAAGAACTTAAATACGAAGATGCCGTAAAGCGCCTCAAAACCATCGTGGCAGAGATGGAAAACGGAGATACCGACATTGACAAACTAACCGACAACCTCAAAGAAGCAAAGGAACTGATCGCTTTTTGCAGAAACAAACTGCAAAAAGTAGAATCAGACATCAAAAATATTCTTGATGATTAAGTGGAATTGCAATAAAATGCAAAAAAAGTTTAATAATCAAGTAGATTACTTGGTCATTAGAACAAAAACCCTTACCTTTGCCGCGATATGGCGTGTCATGCGCTCTGCATTACACCCGTCGAAACTATAGACTAAATGGAGAAAACTCTCGTAATACTCAAGCCTGGTGCCGTACAAAGAGCACTTGTAGGAGAAGTGACAGCACGCTTCGAACGTAAAGGATTGCGCCTTGCTGGAATGAAGATGATGCAGCTCACCGACGAATTGCTTAACGAGCACTATGCACACTTGGCTGGCAAACCATTCTTTCAGCGCATCAAAAACTCAATGATGGCATCGCCAGTCGTTTGTTGTTGTTACGAAGGTGTTGACGCAGTAGAAACCGTGCGCAGCATGACAGGTTCTACCAACTCACGCAAAGCAGCTCCTGGCACCATTCGTGGTGACTTTGGTATGTCATTCCAAGAAAACATCATACACACATCAGACTCGCCTGAAAACGCAATCATAGAGCTCAATCGATTCTTCCGTCCCGACGAAATATTCGATTACGTACCAGGAGTATTCCAGTACCTCTATGCCAATGATGAATATTAAGGTTGTCAACCCACAACCTGCCCTTGATTCTCTTAAAAGAATCAGCCGAGCCACAATTGGTTCAGCACCCCAAATTACATGGAAAATAAGATAGTATAAAGATAGTAATAAATATAGAAAAGGAAGTAATTATATTAGTATGAACGCACTTAAAACACTTGTATTAGCAGCTCTAAGTCTGACGAGTATGTCTATGTCTGCACAAGACCTCATAGCTCGCCAAGCCCCAGCTGACACAAAACTCAAGGATGTACAACTCATACAGTTTACTACATTCAGCACATCAAGAGCTGACCTGGAAAACCCGGCAGCTAACATATATTCCAACTGGACTCGTACCATTTCTGACGCACAGGGTGTAGTTCCGTCAAACTACCATGTTGACCTTCGCGGATTCCACATGCCTACTCCAAGTCGTCAGATCAACTCTCCATATGGAAAGCGTTGGGGTCGTCTGCATGCAGGACTCGACATCAAGGTATATCTTGGTGACACAATCCGTGCAGCATTCGATGGCAAGGTACGTATCGTAGATTATAACGCACGTGGATATGGTTACTATGTAGTGATTCGTCATCCAAACGGACTTGAAACACTCTACGGTCACCTCTCACGCCAGCTCGTAAGAGAAGATCAGATAGTTCGTGCAGGTGATGTCATCGGACTTGGTGGCAACACAGGTCGATCATTCGGTTCTCACCTCCACTTCGAGACTCGTCTGCTCGGACAACCAATCAACCCAGCCCTTATGTTCGACTTCGTTAATCAGGACGTAACAAACGACTACTATGTTGTAAAACGTTCTATGCAGAAGGGCAACACAAACGTACTGGCAAACCAGCAGAAACAGGAAAACATGATTGAGACCACAGCAAGTACACCAAGTTACAATGTATTTGCATCTCAGCAAAACACTACTACAACCGAAGAACCAAAGACTCACACCGTTCAGCGTGGAGAAACAATCTACTCCATCGCCAAGCGTTACGGTCTTTCAGTTGATGAACTTCGTAAAATCAACGGTCTCCGTCGTTACGCAGTTCTCCGCGTAGGTCAGGTTCTGAAATGTTCATAACCCACTAGAATACAGATTCACAAATATAAAGAAGAGCTGACATTAGTTTGTCAGCTCTTCTTGTTGTTCAACACTTCTGTTGCGCCTGCACTATTTCTGTTCGTTCATTCTTTCACGAGCACTGAGGTTTTCGGTGAAGTTCTTAACAAGTTTATTGCTGTCTTTCTGCAAGTGCGGAGAGAAGAAAATGAAGATGAGAACACCTACAAGGGCAAACATTCCAAGCCAGCTACTCCAAGGCACTGCATAGTCAACGATGTAGCTGACGAATACTGCTGCTATAAACAAGCGCAATACAGAATGAGCTGTAAGTCGTACGCGCCAACGGGCACCTGCCTCCCACAGTTTATCCACTTCAGGACGGTCAGCTCCTCCGCGCATAAGCATCCAGAGGAACGGAGAACAGAAAATGAGTGCTGCGAGAGCCAAGACTGTATGCGACCACTCTTCAGACACCAAAGCATTGACAATCGGTTTGCCAAAATGGAGCATGATAGACATGATGGCTATGCAGAGCACACTGGTGATAAGTGTAGTAAAGACAAAGCGCTTTACATATGCCTTCCAAGTCTGCTGTAACTCATTTGGCGCTTTACTATCTTCCTCGTCGGTGTTGCGTTCCAGTTTCTCTACCCACTTGGCTGGCAGGATACGAGTAATCAGGTTGTATGTAGGTTCTGCCAAACGAATCATGTAAGGTGTTGTAAAGGTAGTGAATACAGACACTGCCACTACTATCGGATAAAGGTAGTCACTGGTAACATGAAGCGAAGTGCCAAGTGTGGCGAGTATGAATGCAAATTCACCTATCTGAGTGAGCGAGAAAGAACACTGCATAGAAGTCTTCAGCGACTGACCAGAGAGGAGGAATCCTCCTGTACTCAGTATGGTCTGACCAAGGATGACTGCTGCAATGATGCTAACAATAGGTACTATGTACTCGATGATGAGGTTTACATCTACCATCATACCTACGGAGACGAAGAAGATGGCTCCGAAGAGGTTTTTCACTGGAGCTACGAGGTGTTCTATCTGTTCTGCCTCGACGGTTTCTGCGAGGATGCTACCCATTACGAATGCACCGAAAGCTGCTGAGAATCCAGCATAAGAAGCTGCGACTACCATTCCGAAGCAGAGCGCCAGAGCTGTGATGAGCAGAGTTTCGTTGTTCATCAGCGGCTTCAGTTTGCGAAGTGCCATAGGGATGAAGTAAAGTCCTACTGTAAACCAAAGTACAAGGTAAAGTCCAAGTGTTACGATAGACTTAATCATCTGCGAACCTTCGAACTCTTTGCTGACTGCCATAGTGGAGAGCATCACCATGAGCACAATAGCGAGGATGTCTTCAAGAATCAGTACGCTCAGCACGAGACTGGCAAAGCGTTCCTTACGCAGTCCCATGTCGTCGAAAGCTTTAAAAATTATAGTAGTCGATGACATAGCAAGCATACCACCCAGGAAAATGCAGTCCATCTGCTTCCAACCGAAGAGTTCGCCTACACACGCACCTACATACATCATACAAAGGATGATGGCGAGGGCAGCAATGATTGGTGCAGCTCCCATCTTCAAGATTTTCTTGAATGAGAATTCCAGTCCGAGTGCGAAGAGGAGGAAGATAACACCTATCTCACTCCAGATGTGGATGCCGTGTCCGTCAGCAACACTGGGCATGTATGGCATATTGGGGGATGCGAGAAATCCCGCAACGATATAACCAAGTACTATCGGTTGTTTAAGAGCCTTGAAAAGGAGTGTCATAACTCCTGCACATATGAGTATTAGTGCAAGGTCACTAATCAATGGTTCAAGATTTGACATAATATTCTGTTAGAAAATCTTGTAAGCAACACGAATCTGTAAATTTGGCCATGCTTTCAACCAAGAGATAGCACTACCGATACCTGAGTTTTTACCTGAAGTTTTAACCTCTGTATCGTTGTTCAACATTAACTTAGGAGTACCCCAGAACATAAGACCGAAGTCAACAGCAAGGCTGACACGATGCTTCTGAGCGAGGTGCTGACCGAAACCAATGCCGATATATGGTTTGATAGCATTAGTCTTCATGCGAACATCGATGTTACCACGCTCGTCAGCAGTGAACACATAGTCGCCGAACTTCAGACCTATAGGGTCGTAGTTAGTGTGGAAAATACGGTTGTAGTCCTCCACTTTCTGATTTGCATCATAGAGGAAGCCAAGACCGCCGTCGTTGGTATTGCTGAAGTGAAGGAAGTTCTTGCTACCCATGAAAAGACCGGCAGCGAAATAAAAAGGAACGTTCTTAAACGGATGCACCTCTGCCAGTACGTAGAAATTCCAGAAGTTTGGTTCGATAGCCAGTTCTACCTTATCTACCCTCTGTGCCTGTTTTACAGCATCGTCTTCAACTGTCTGTGAAGGGCCCATATCAGCTGCTGTATTGATAGCCTTAAACTTGTAATTACCTACGCCCCATCCTGAGAATCCTCCTCTGAGAGTCACTATCTTACAAACTGGCATTGCTGCATCAATACCGAAGCCTGTCAATCCTGCGTTCAAGCCAACAGAAAGGTGATTGAAACAACCGTCTTGAGCATGATACTTATCAACTGTCTGGGCATTAGCTCCAGCAGCCGCAAACATAATTGCGAAAAGAATTATGATTTTGTGAATATTGTGTTTCATATATTTTATGTCTTAGGAATTATTTGAAGTATGGTTGGTTAGACTTGATAAGCAGGTTTGTGAGCGACTGGCTCAGTGGGTGGAAACCATAGAGGTAGTCACTAGTGTATGGAGTACCACCATTGATGATACAGTGAATGTAGTCGTGGCAAGCCATATCGATTGGCATGATTCCCACAGTACCTGTATTTTCCTGCAGATTCTTGATAACTAATGGATGTATGATACAAGCATTGGTAAGGTATCCACGTGGAGATACTTCTGTATAAGCAGAACAGTGGTTGATAATCCAAGTGTTGTTACCAGCAGCGATTTCTGTACGAGCATCGTTCATCATGTCGATAACAGTCTTCTTCTTGTTCTCCAAACGTACATTCTTGTTAGTCTTGAAGTAGTCTTGAACCCAAAGTTTTGCATCTGGTACAGCTGGAGTAGCCGGTGTAGTAGATGTATCGTCATCATTATTCATTTTAAACAAACCACAATCCTTCTGTGCTGTAGGGTCAAGAGCTTCTTTGATGTCAGCATCTTCGTCTGTCCATGTGCAATAAACTCCAGGCAGGGACATAGTTGAACCTGATTTATCACGCAGGTCGAAGCGGTTCAGCACCAGAATCTTACTACGCATATCACCTACTGTAATACCTGGAGTCCATGCTGAGCTAGGAATGAACAGGCTTGCATACTTTGGTTTTGATACTACATCAGCATACAGACCAGCCCAAGTGCTCTGGTTTTCTATACCGTTGTCGCACTGTATCTTAACAATGAAAAACTCTGAAGGATGGTTCTTCAGGTACTTCTGCATCATATCAAGCGACTCCTCGAAAGTTACGTTGATTTCGCTGATACCATGAGCCAGACGCAAAATCTTCTTCTTTTTCGGATCTGTCTGTAAAGTGTCAATGCTTACTACAGGACGCAGGTCGAAGAAACGGATACCCATTTCCATCTGAGCCTGAAACGTATTCAACTGACTGATTGCAGTAATATTAAAGATGTAGTTCAGTGTAGGCTGGTAGAAGCCCATACCAGTCATAGTGTCGTGAGTACCTGGAATGCTCAACTGGCACACAGGAGTATCATCCTTCACCATGCTCAACCATGAAGCTGCAGGAGTAGCCAGGTCGTAAGGATAAGAAATACTGTCACGATAACCCTCTGAGAAGAGGTAAGGAGAGTCGAGGGAGGTCTTCTCGTCGTAAGCTTTATTAAAGTCCTCTTCCTCGCAACTGCTTAGTGCTCCCATAGCCACTACAGCCATGATAGCATACATAAGTTTTCTTTTCATAAATTCTTTATACATTATTAATTAATCTTAAAATAGAATTTGTTTTATTCGAATTGACGGGCAAATATAAATGTTTTTTTACAAATTACCTATATTTCTATAATATTTTTTTGCAACTCACCTGTCTATTGTCAATTCCCCTTAAACACTTCTTCTCCATCGACAATAGTAGCAACAACGTTTGCCTTTGCTACCTTCTCAATGTCGTCGTGCAGGAAATCACAGTCGAATACTGTCATGTTGGCAATCTTATCGACCTCGATAGAACCCAGACGATGCTCCTGATGGAACTGACGTGCAACATTGATGGTCATAGCACGCAGCGACTGCTCGCGGGTAATAGATTCCTTAAGATTGCGTGGAGAGGTGGTGACGCCATCTAATACTCCTTCCGGATAGGTACGCGTTTCTGCAGAATAGAAGCTGAGTTTGATGTCCAACAGCGGTGAAACGGGATAGTCAGAGTGGAATACTACGTTTGCTCCTGCATCATAGAATGACTTGATAGGATATGCCTGATCTGCCAATTCCTTACCTACATATGTTATTTCCTGCTCATAAACACCCGGAACAGCTGGTGACCACAATGGAGGAACTGCTGCTACAGAACCAGTTTCTGCCATGCGACGGACATCCTCGTCGGTTACGAAGTGCAGGTGAGCCAGAACGTTACGTTGGTCTTTATTGCCAGTAATCTTTTCGGCATCTGCGATACAACCCAACATATAATGTGTGGCACCACCACCCTCAGAGTGAACATGAACGGACATACCTTCCTTGTCAGCCTCTGCAATCAACTGCACCATCTTGTCGTGGTCGTTGAAGCGTTCTGCACCGTGATAGCCAGGAGTGTCGAGGTAATCCTGGTTCTGCCAACCTGTATGCGCCTCGGTAACACCGTCAAGGAATGCCTTGGCACCGACGATATGGAAATACTCACCACTCATCTCAGCACGCAGAGCAGCAATGCGGGAAATCTCTGTCTTTGCATCGGAATTATCTGTCACATACATCCATGCATAGGTGCGCAACTTCAGCTTGCCTTCTTCCTGAAGCTCATAGTATGCCTTAGGAGCAATGCGATGTATAACATCCGCACCAGCATCACCAACGGTTGTATAACCTTTGCTGAACGCAATCTCCTGCCAAGCGAGCAGATAATCCTTGACGTCTCTCACTGTAGTAGGCAACTTCGGTACGATTTCGAACAAAGGACCTTCGCAGATATAGCCGTCAGGTTCACCGTTCTTATCTACGTGAACCAGGTCATAACCCCATTTCTTGGCATACTCAGCATCAACACCTGCCCATTCCATTGCCTTTGTATTGAGAAGCATAGAGTGTCCGCCGCCTGTCTGCATGAAGACCGGCTTGTCAGAACAAATCTCGTCCAAAAAAGACTTGTCAACGTATTCTTCATTTTCAACCCAACCGGCAGCAACGTAGAAATCACGCTGCGGATTCTTCTCAATGAATTCCTTGATAATCTCGCGATATTTGGGGTAATTTGTAAGGCCTGCCGCCATCAGGTTAGCCTGTCCGATAGCACGTTCTCCGGCAAAGCTGCCGTGGCAGTGACTTTCGATGAATCCGGGGTAGATGTAGTTGTCACCATAATCCAGAATCTTAGCGTCAGCACCGGCAAGTTTCTTTGCCTCCTCTGCGCTACCAATGTATGAGAATACACCATTCTTTACTACTGCTGCCTTGGCAAAAGGTCTTTTTTCATCAACTGTAATGATGTTGCCGAGAATAATTGTCTGTTTCATATTATTATTAAGGTTCATTTTCAATTTTACAACCGCAAAAATACACTTCGCTTGGTTTGTTGTAACTGATGCCCTCAGGTTTTGCCGTCATCAGGTCGTTGTCGAATACTAGGAAGTCTGCATCCTTGCCTGCCTCGATAGAACCCTTAGAGGCTTCGATGCCGAGCTGCTTGGCTCCGTTGATGGTATATCCCAGCATCATTTCCTCAATGTTCATGCACTCATTTGCAGGAGGGAATGGAGTGAGAGTTCTTCCGACTTCATCGAATCTGGTATGCTCATTGATCCAACGGGTCATTCCGACCTCCATAGCCAAATAAGGGCTCCAGTTCTTAAAGTCGCCATAGAAGACCTCATCGCTCGACCATGTTACATTGGCTCCACTGTTCCAAAGCGTCTTGCAGCGGTACATCTTGTTTGCCCGTTCCTCGCCCAGCAAAGCGATATAGAGATTAATAGGAGTGCCGCCTATGTTGCCACTGTGCCACCACGGAGTGAAATTAGCCGTTATGCCAAGTTTTGCAAAACGAGCCAAATCTGTATCGTCCTGAATCCACAGATGAGCACAAGTGACTTTCACATGATATTTGTCGCCAAGTTCCTTTCTTGCCAGTTCCACGCCGTCCAGTATCACACGTGAAGCAGCTTCACCGACTGTATGCACGTGAAGATCCAGTCCTGCCTCGTTGAGTTCTTTCAGGATTCCTGCCATCTGTTCAGCATTGAAGGCAGAAGCTCCTACCACACCAGAATCGGCATAAGGCGTAATCATTGCAGCGGTCTCAATCTTCATTGTACCGTCCATAAAAATCTTCAGAGTGTGCACCTTCATGTGCTCCGTATTGAACTCACGATTGAAGCGTTTCACACCCTCCATTGCCTCCTTCAATTTGGCTGGTTGTGTGAGCACATAACATCCATCTACATAAATTGGCAGTTTGCCCTGTAGGTCAAAATTGCGCAATTGTGCGTAAATACGCTCTTGGATATCGTTGTGTTCCGGGAATCCGGCATCAAAAACTGCACTAATACCATATTTTTTACTGAAGTCAATCCAGCGTGAGAGTGCCGTTCTGATTTGTTCATCAGTCAAGGTTTTCCTTAATTCATCGAAAAGGAATGGCCAGCTTGCGGTCTCGTACGACTCTCCTGTCAGATGTCCATCCTTGCGCACAAAATAAGCGAGTTCCGGCACGGGGTCTGGCGTTTCGTCTGTAATTCCGTGTGCTGCGAGAACCTTGGAGTTCACCCAGTTGCTGTGACAGCCTATCTCCAAGACCACGAGTTCCTGTCCCTGACTGATTGCATCGAGGTCTTCCTTTGTGATATCCTCTCCGTTCAAGGCAGATTTCTCCAGAGCAAATCTGTAACGCTTCATACCTGGATTCTTCTGAATATAATCTGCCATAAATTCTATGGATTCCTGTTTGGAGGGACACAGCACAAGCACGCCCAAATCTACGTACTCAAATCCAGTACCGGTAGTCACATGCACATGGCTGTCGATGATACCTGGCATGATGAATTTCCCGCCCATATCGATTACTTCTCCCTCATAGGCTGAAAGTCCTGCTTCATCACCTACATACACAAACTTACCATCCTTAACTGCCAGAGCAGTTGCCTGCAACTGGTTCTTGTTCGAAGTGAAAATCTTCGCGTTTTTTATTATCTTATCTACTTTCATATTGTTTTTCTTTTTAAATGAACGTTATGATGAACCCATCAGAGCATGTAATACTTGGTTAGGAAGTATGTCTTCTCCCAATCCACAATCTTTACTTCGGATTCCTTTGCAGAATGGATGTCGAACTCGTCAAACACCATGACCTTCTTGTCTTTCAGGTCATAGAGTGGCCATTCTGGTGACGGGCAACCGGTCCTTGCAAACTGGACCCACATCTGACGCATAGCCTTTGAGAAGGCGGGGTCATAGGGTCTTCCATCAACAAATTCTGGATGAGCGAAGACGATTGGCACTTCTTCAAAATGTGCACTCTTGCGGATCGGGTCTGAAGACTCCACCCTATAGAAATAGGTGTAGGACTTACCGCCGCCTATGGCCTGGCTCTCCGCCAGCTTTATGGAGCCGTCGATAAACCAGCTATGGCTGAAAAGACGGCTGTCCGGCTCCCAGTCCTCTACGGCCCCTTCCTTGCAGTAGCTTTCGATCTTTGCTTTCTCCTCATCTGAGAGCAGATGGGCGTACTTCTTCGTCTTGCGGTCTGCGGCCCATACCTTGAAGTTTTCCACTTGCCAATCCGCCACGAAGCAGTTCATCTCATCCTTGTTGCAACCCTGCAGGAAGGTGATATCCTTAGCCACGCCGTTTTCATATTCCTTCCAGGGTTCCAGGGGCAGGATGCGTCCGTCGCGCTCGGGGAAAAGGCGCAGGGTAACCGATTCGGCTGCAGCAGCGATAAGCTCATCGGCCGAGAACTTCATCATGTCAGCGACAGTCTTGCAGCCAAGGGCCTCAATAAAATCATTCGCTGCCTCGATAGCTTCTTCCCGGGAATTGGTCTGGCAGGGGGCGCCGCTCTGAGCGATAACCTTCTTGAAGTACTGCTGCGAGCCCTTGATAAGAGGCTGCATCGTCACACTTCCTGCGCCGGCCGATTCACCCCAGATGGTCACGTTGCCGGGGTCTCCGCCAAAGGCTGCGATGTTCTCATGAACCCACTTCAGCGCCATATTCTGGTCCAGCAGTCCAAGGTTCTGAGAGTCAGGATAATCCTTGCCGTCCGGGAGGTGCGACAGGTGGAGGAAGCCAAGGGGTCCAAGCCTGTACTGGACGGAAACAAAGATCACATCCGGATTCTCTTTTGCCAGGTTGGCACAGTCAAACAGCTCGATATTTGTTCCTCCAGCAGCAAAAGCACCGCCATGAATCCACACCATGACCGGTTTCTTCTTCCCCGGCTCATCATCCGACCGCCATACGTTCAGATACAGGCAGTCTTCACCCTGATACGGAATGACTGATTTGTCCTGGCAGGAGGCTTTGGGAAAATAATAGGCCTCATATACACCATCGTCAGGCGTAACATCTACGGGTGCTTTCCAACGCAGGTTACCAACAGGTTGTTGCCCTACGAATGGAATGCCCTTGAAGGAAATTATGTTCTCTGCCTTCGTGCCGACGAAGGTTCCGTTAATACACTTTACGGCCAAAGACTTGTCGTAATTGCCGTCTGTAATCTTCTTGTTTTCCATGTACTGTTCCATAGTGTTTATTTAAATATTATCAGTTAAAGCATATAATACTTTGTCAGAGGATAGGTCCTCTCCCAATCCACAATCTTGACATCCGCTTCCTTCGCAGGATGAATGTCGAATTCATCGAGAACCATCACCATCTTATCCTTCAGGTCATAGAGCGGCCAGTTTTTCGCCTTTCCATCGGGAGATTCGGCTGCAGTGAACGATGGATTGCCTGTTTTTGCAAACTGCACCCACATCTTGCGCATAGTCTTGCAGAAAGTTTCGTCGAAAGCTCTTCCTGTGTCAGCAGTCATCTCCGGATGATTGAATACTACTGCAAGTTCGATGGCATGTCCGCACTTCATGATAGGATCTGGTGACTCCGGAGTAAAGTAATAGGTATATGCCTTGCCACCAGCCTTGGTCTGACACTCAGACAGTTTGATGATTGCTGCATTAAACCATACTTGACTAAAGAGACTGCTATCCGGCTGGAAGTAGTCACCCTTCACATCACTCATATAGCTCTCGGCAAGCACTTTGTCTTCAGGTGCCAACTGGGCAAACTTCTCTTGCTTGCGTTTGGCAATCCAATTATCCCAGCCTTCCTTGCCGAAACTTGACACGAAGAAGTTCATCTCATCCTTGTTGCAACCTACCAGAATCTCCAAATCCTTAGCAGCTCCGTTGGCATAAGCCTCAAAGGTGTCTGTAGGCAGAATCCTACCATCTCTTTCGGGCACTTGATGTACGAAGTTCACAGCTGTAGCTACTTCCAAGAGTTTGTCGCCATCAACCTTCAGTAGGTCTGCAACAGTCTTGCAGCCAAGTGCTTCCATCAGTCTGTTGGTGCACTCGATACCTTTTTCCGGTGTCCTCGCCTGGTTCACAGAACCGCTTTCGGCAATGAGACGCTTGAAATACTGCTGTGAGCCGGGCACCAGCGGCTGCAGAGTACAACTTGCTGCACCTGCTGATTCACCGAAGAGGGTCACATTGTCAGGATCGCCGCCGAAGGCTGCTATATTCTCATGCACCCATTTCAGTGCCATCTTCTGATCCAACAGACCTAAGTTCTGTGAGTCAGGATAGTCCTTTCCATCGGGCAAATGCGACAGATGCAGGAAACCCATTACACCGAGTCTGTAAGCTATAGTTACGACTATTACATCGGGATTTTCTTTTATGAAATTAACACAGTCGAACATCGGATCTACAGTACCTCCTGATTCGAAAGCACCACCATGAATCCACACCATGACCGGTTTCTTCTGATTAGTCACCATGTCCGACTTGAACACATTGAGGTACAAGCAGTTCTCGTCCAAATAGTACATAGAACCTACTTCAAACGTCACATTGCCATAGGCACTCTTCGCATTATAGAATGCCTCGAATACACCGTCGTTTGGCACGGCATCCACTGGAGCCTTCCAGCGCAGGTCACCCACGGGTTGTTTACCCACATAAGGGATTCCTCGGAAAACGGTGACATCATCCTTTCTCGTACCCACGAAAGTACCATTAACACACTTTACAGCCAACGATTTGTCATAATTACCATTGGTAATTTGCTTATTCTCACCGCCATACATAGCATGCAGTGCCTCTCTGATTTCATTTAAATCCATAGTATTAATGTTATTTTATTGGTTCAAAAAAAGGTTAAAGGTTATCAATTTTGCCAAAGGTAATGACAAAAAACTACAATCCCAAGCCAGCGCCCCAACTAATCGCAAAATTGTATATTTTGAAACTTTTTCTGTAAATTTTAAAAGTAAATAGCAGAATCAATACATATAGCCAATAAGCATTATACACGCCAGTGTGCAATTTTTAATTCGGCGCCTCAAAAACCGTTCATTAATGAATTTAATCGTAATCATTAATGAATTGGATCGATTTCATTAATGAACAGGAAAAAAGACACTAATCTGAGAAATCAGAATCATACAAGTGTGCAATTTTAAATGAACAGATGTTCGTTGGGTCTCGAAGCTATCTTAGTAGCTTAACGAACATAGGTTCCCAAGCCCACGAACATAGGTTCCTTTTCAGAGGCTTCTAACTTTAACCATGAACCAGAAGTAAATAAAAAGAGAGTCAACAGAAAATAAAATTAAGTATTAACCAAAGTCAACCACAACTGCAAATAAGACTCTAAGTACTCAACTAAAATCGTTAAAGTACAGAGTCTTTAAAAGTCCGTAACCAACGAACTCCGAGTCCGCAACTTACGGACTGGCAGTCCGTAAGGGACGTACTGAGAGTCCGCAGGCGTCGGACTGGGAGCAGCCTTTCTAAACAAAAAAGGCTGCCACCCCGACAGGGATGGCAGCCCAACACTCATATAGATTAAACTTATTTTACAAATATCTTCTTGATGCTTCCATCACTCATCTTAACTATGTTTATGCCTTTATTCGGTTGAGCAATACGAACGCCATCGATTGTGTAGTATTCTTTATTGTCATCATCGCTATAAATATCATCTATGCCTGTAGTATCAAGAGTAAATGTTCCTGTAACTACAACATCCTCAGCAGGCATAGTCTCTGGTATCTCACTCCAGCCAGAGAAAATATATCCTTCCATAGTTGGTTCTGGTTCTGGGGTAATGGATGACCTATATTCTACTTCGTAGGATTTGTACTCCTTGTCATCTACCATATAAGTCAGTTTATAACTATTCACGGAGAAGGTACCAGTAACCGTTACATCCTTTGCAGGCATTGTTGCAGGTATCTCACTCCAGCCAGAGAAGGTGTAGCCTTTCTTTATTGGAGCTTTCTGTGGAGTAATAGCTGAGCCATATTCTACATCATATGATTTGTATTCTTTACCATCAATCATATAAGTCAGTTTATAACTGTTCACGGAGAATGTGCCAGTAACCGTTACATCCTTTGCAGGCATTGTTGCAGGTATCTCACTCCAGCCAGAGAAGGTGTAGCCCTCTTTTGTTGGTGCAGTCTCAGGGGTAATAGTCGAGCCATAATCTACATCATATGATTTGTATTCCTTGCCATCGACCATATAAGTCAGCTTATAGGAAACTACAGGTTCCTTTACAGTTATAGTGTATTCAGAAGCAATGCTTGAGTAGCTTACAGCATCTATAGTAGATGTACGAATAGTGTAGATGCTGCCTTTACCTGTTTTGGCATCATCAATTACGTTTACAGGGATGCGAAGCAGTTCGCCATCTGAAAACCGATTCAGATTCATATTATACAGAATGAACAGACGGTCGCCATTTGCTAAAGTCTGCACATTCAGGGTGTGACCATTGACAGCAGCACCTTTTGTTACTTCGCTTTCAGAAAAAGTCACTCCTTCGGGAAGTGAAAGATTAAACTGCAAAGCAGTTATACCTCCCACGCCTGCAGCTGTAACGACAAGCTCAGTCTCCTCGCCGGCAGCTGCTTCAACAGACGCAACTGTGAGCGTCTGCCCCATTGCGCATATACTTGTCAAAACAAGTAATAAGATGTAAAGTATTCGGTTCATATTTTTATGAATATAAAGAGTTATTAATAGTGTTTGTTAAATGGTATTCCATTATTTGTTTTTGCCATATATTATAATATAATCTATATCACTACTGTCCCGTTAAAGTGGACTAATCGCTCTTTGAAATAATTAAAATTCAGTCTATTAGCCGGTTTTTTTGAAATGAAACGGACTTGATTTTGTAACTTTGCAGCCAAATATAATTGACTGCTATGTTCCAGGACAAAT
>FLNY01004541.1_pt1 | contig 147451 bp, 142 predicted proteins | sample 1140381 | NCBI WGS metagenome assembly FLNY01 (sample SAMEA3878172, study PRJEB12797) | bioreactor metagenome | biome: Moose rumen | place: Sweden | collected 2011-10 | reverse complement strand
CCGCCGAAATTGTTTCAGGGTAATTCGCTAAATCTGCGGAGTATTTATCACGTTCCAACATTTCCGCGTTTAATCTTTCAATTTGTTTTTGATTAAGCATTAATTCATCGCCGTCAACTGCACGATTAATCCAATATTCCGGCGTGGCGCGAGAGTCAGTTATTTCAATTCCGGCGGCGTATGAAGTTTTTGTACTTATAAAAAAAATTAACATTATCAATGTTAGAAAAATTTTCGTTGTCATTATTTTAACTCCTAAATTTTTTTATTAGTAAATGTACTTTCTTTTGCCAAAGCCAAAAAGAAAGTACCAAAGAAAACGCTTTACTCGCCGTCAGGTTTTTCGCGTTAAAATATTCCTAGACTTAGAGCTAGAGTCGCGTTTAATTTCTGTTGCAGTGACTTAAAGTTTACAGGCAAAAACTAAGACGGCGTTGGGCGTTACTACTTAAACTAAAAGCAACTTGCTAAAGGTTTCTGTATTTTTATTTTCCTTAATCCATATTCCTTATTATCTAAATTTTATTTTGCAAAGTGAAATAAGCAACTTCCGGCGGCGTCAACAATCTAAAACAAAACCAACTGCCGCAACCCGAATTTACGTAACAATAACTATCGCCATTTTGATACATTCCACGTGTATATTTGAAAATTTCCAGCAAGTGCAAGCCCCAAATTTGCGCGCCGTGTGTGTGTCCCGTTAAAGTCAAAGGAATATTTTTTGAAGTTGCAACGTCGAAAAATTCAGGGTGATGCGCCAATAAAATTACCGTTGCATTGTAAGGAACGTTTACCAGTGCTCTTTCAAGGTAAGCTCTCATTTGGCTGTAAAAAAGTTCGTCCTGTTGCCCGCGCCCGCCACTTTTCATAACAGGAGCCGCTGGTGGATAATCTACGCCAATAACATACAAATTTGAAGTTACTTTTGCAGATTCATTTACAAGCCAATGAATTTTTGTTTTTGAAAGTTGCTCGGCAATATGATTTATTCCTCTGAAATGTTCATGGTTGCCGTGACAATAATAAATTCCGTATTTGAATTTATCGCAATAGCTGTCAACCAGTTTTATTGCCGTGTCGTTAATTTCCACGTCGTCGAAAATATCGCCCGTTATTGTCAAAATATCCGGCTTAGCGGCGGCTATTCTGTCCAAAAGTTTTTCAAGGCGTTCAATCGAAAAATACGCGCCCAAATGTATATCTGAAATCTGCGCGATTGTGAAATTTTGCAATTCAGGCGGCAGTTTGCTTATTGGAATGTTAAAAAATCTGTCAACAATTTCCATTCGTTCAATTCTGTTTCCGTAAAGTGAAACTGCTAATGACATTGCGGGGTAAACTAAACTGTATTTTAAAGCTTTGCGTCGTTCCGGATTGTAAGGCGTCGGTTTATGAAAAATTCTGTAAATCGTGCGTACAATCAGCGCAATTATCACAAGCCCGCCGCAAATTAACTGCGTCATTAAAAAAACTGTTGCACAACTTCCCCAAATTTCAACCAATGTATCTGAAATATAATCACGCATTAAAAAGCCGATAAAAATTATTAAAATCAGCGTTAAATCAGCAAAAGTTAAAATTTTAAAAACAAATTTTTTATTTTCGCCCGTCCATAAAAAATTGACGCTGATTAATCCCAAACAAAGAATCAACGCCAAAATTCCTGCTGTAAACATTAAAAACATTTTTCAAGCTCCAATTTGAAGTTTTGTAGCAGTAACAACATTTTTCATCAGCATTGCAACCGTTAAAAGTCCTACGCCGCCCGGTACAGGAGTTATTGCGCTTGCAATTTCAACCGCTGCATCAAAGTCAACGTCGCCAACTAATTTTTTCGGCGCAATTCGATTTATTCCAACGTCAATTACAACTGCGCCCGGTTTAATCATATCGCCTGTAACAAATTTTGGTTTACCCATTGCCGCAACAAGAATATCAGCCTCGCGCGTAACTTCAGGCAAATTTTTTGTATGTGAATGACAAACTGTAACCGTCGCATGACGTGCCATAAGCAAATGCAACATAGGTTTACCGACAATATTACTTCTGCCAATAATTACAGCGCGTTTACCGTCAATTTCAATTCCGGCTAAGTCTAACATTTCGATACAACCGGCGGGCGTGCAAGGTACAAGCGCGGGGTTGCCCGTAACCAATTTTCCAACGTTCATTGGGTGGAAACCGTCAACATCTTTCAACGGGTCGATTCTGTTCAAAATTTCCTCTGAATGATTTTTAATGGCGTCCGGCAACGGCAGTTGTACCAAAATCCCGTGAATAGTTTTATCTGCGTTGAGTTCGTCGATTTTTGCCAAAAGTTCTTCTTTTGTAGTTGACGCGGGCATTTCTACAACCACAGATTTTATACCGAGTTCTTCGCAAGATTTATGCTTGTTGCGAACATAAACTTGAGACGCGGGATTTTCGCCAACAATTATTACGGCAAGTCCCGGCGTTACGTTGTAATTATTTTTAAGTTTTTCTACTTCGATTCGCGCAGATTCTTTTATTTGCGCGGCGAATTCTTTTCCATATAAAATTCTTGCACTCAATTTAAAACTTCCTTTCAGTCAGTTTAAGGCAAAAGGCAAAAGGCAAGAGGCAAGAGTGATACCAAATCCCTACTGCCTTTTTACTTCTGCCTACTGCCTCAACCTAAATTCTTAGATTTTTCAGCGGCAGAAATAACCGCCTCAATTAACGCACTTCTAAAATTATTGCGCTCCAAAATTCTAATACCTTCAATGGTAGTACCGGCAGGGCTTGTGACTCTGTCGCGCAAAACGTCGGGATGTTCGCCGGTTTCAAGTACCATTTTAGCCGCGCCGAGTAAAGTTTGTGCGGCAAGTTCAATAGCGTAATTTCTGGGCAAGCCTGCGGCAACTCCGCCATCTGCAAGCGCGTCAATCATTAAAAAAGCGTACGCGGGACCGGAGCCGCTTAAACCTGTTACGGCGTCCATTAATTTTTCATCAACTTCAACTGCGCGTCCAATAGCCGACCAAAATTTTTTCGCAAGTTGTAAATCTTCAGCCTTTGCATTTTTGCCCGCCGTGTAAGCCATCATTCCTTCACTTACCAAAACTGCAACATTTGGCATTACACGAATAATTTTTTGATTAGGTAAAAATTTTTCAAGCGTCGAAAGTTTGCAACCGGCAACCACTGACATTAACAAAGTTGCAGGATTAATTTTTTCGGCAATTTCGGAAAGTGCGGAATTTAAATCTTTCGGCTTTACTGCAAGTATCAGCAAAGAAATTTTTTCGGCGAAAGTTGAAAAATTTTCTGCAACGTTCACTGAATATTTTTCAATCAAATAATCACGTCGCGCAGGAATTTTTTCAGCCACAAAAATATTTTCAGCCGCAAAAAGTTTTTTTGAAATTCCCTTGATAACGGATTCAGCAAGCGCGCCGCCGCCAATAAATCCTACGTTAAAATTTTCCATTAATGTATCACTCGTTTCAAATTAATATGTTGTTGAGTTAAAATTTTTTTCTTTTTTTTTACCGATTGAGCCGGCGCGTCTGCAAATTCTATGTGATCTAATAAATCTGTGACTTGCCCGCGAATTGCCGTTAAATAAATTTCGTACAATCTTTTTTGCTCGGCAATTTCTTCTTCTGAAAGTCCTACCGTTCGCTTTTTACGCGCCAATTCATTTATCCTTGCCAAAAGTTCAGGCGTTATCAATTTTATCACCTCATTTAAAAAAATTTTTGAATTTCTCAAAAAAAGTCGGTTCATACTCAATAAATCTGTAAAATTCGTCCTTTTTCAAAAACCAATTCACTCCAATTCCAAAATCTGATGCAATGCAAGTTTCATCTAAAAAATTTATCAGCTTATCTTTTTGCGCCTTAACGTTAGTTGAATTTCTGAAAATCTCATCGATATTTACTTGAATTGTACTGCCTTTGTCAATGAAACAATTTTTATTTGCAAAAAATAATCTGCGCCACGTTTCAACTTTTCGGTTTTCATAATCGCTGAAAAGTTCACGCGGAAAATATTTTGGAACTTCAACGCCGCTTTCTTCATAATAACTTAGAAAAATTTTGCGCGTCAAAGTCAAAAAATCTTCAATTTTAAAAATTTCTTCGTTGTTGAAAATTGCCTGCGAAAATCTGAATGTAAAATCCTTGAAAAGTTCGTCGTCAAGTTCGGCGTAAATATTTTTAAGATATTCGACGGACTCGCGCTTTTTTTGAGAATTAAACATACTGCTGACTTCAAGATAATAAATTCGCCGCACGACTTGCCCGCTCGAAGAAAAATCTGAAAGGTTAGTTGTGCCAATCAAAGTTCCTATCGGTTCGCTTGGGATTTCATTTGCAAGGCTTTTAATCATTTCTTCGCCTTTTTTCGTGGAATTACTGCGCTTAAAAAAACTCAAACTCATTTCATCCGCAAAAATCGGCATAAGGTTATTTTCTTTAATCATTTCAAAAATTATTCCTACCGTGTCAAGTTCCCGCGAATAATCGTAAATTTGCTTGCCGTCCATTTGCCCCAAAAGTGTTGCAACAAATCTAAGCGCGGTTGTTTTGCCGGATTCTCTGCTGCCGCCCAAAATGCAAAACATTGGAATATCTGCAACGGCGGATTTATCATAAATCATTGAACATTTTTGACGGATTTTCCAAATAAACGGCGCGGTAAAAGCATACAAAATCAGCTCATAAATTTTTGACGGGATAATTTCATTTGGCGTTACGGCAAAATCAAAATAGGCTTGTGTAAAGGCGTTTATTTTTTCCAACGTCGATTTAATTTTTTCCCTGTCAATCAGCTTGGAATAAATTTCGGCAATTTCTTTATCTTCGGAATTTCTTTTGTAAATTTTAAAGTTGTTGCCGTCCATAAGCAAAATTTCTCGAATATCGCCGACAATTTTTTTATGTTTTGGCGTCTTATAAAAAATTTCGCGCAGGAGATTTTTTTTTGCGTAAAGAACAGCTGGCGGCTTAAGTTTAAAGTTGCCGCTTTTATCTTTTGGCGCAAATACAACTTCTATAATTCTTTTTGCTGTATCAATTTCCTTTTTTTCCTCTTCCAGTTGATCGGTGTATTTGTGCAAAGTTTCCATTTGCTCTTCAGAAAATACCAGCGCAATATCATTATTTTTTAATTTTTCCAAAAGAATTTCAACATTTGTATCCGGCGAAATTGTCACAATGGCTTTATCTTTTTTATAACTGCGGCGGCAAATTTCAGGAATATAATCATTGGTTTGTTGGAGCAGGTAATTAAATCTTTCAAGGTAAATTTCATACAAATTTTGTGAATCGTCAATACGAATATTTTCAAAGTTGTGATTTTCAGAATTAAAGGCAGCCGTGCTAAAATTCGCCGAGCCGATTATAACGCGGTATTCGCCGGTTTTTTCATTAGACAAAAGATAAATTTTATCGTGAATCATAACGCCCGGCTTGCCATAGCGAATTTTGATATTGTCTTCAACGACAAGATTTTTAGTTTCGTCCGGCAAATCATTAAAAAATTTTACGCTGTCATTGCTTTTTAAATTTTCGCTTACGCCATCGCTAAATTTGGTAAGGTTGTCAACGTTATCAATTCCAAGAATAAAAATTACAGATTTAAAACCTTTGACAGTTTCGGCAAAAAATTTGGGCGAGGAAACATAACTTACAGCTTTAAACTCTGTGTAACGTTTGGAATCGAAAATTTCAGTAATTTTCATTTTGGCAACAGCTGAATTGTAAACAACAAAGAGGCTATCTGACGAAACTTTTTCTACCGTATCGAAAAGATTTATCAAAATATCGCTCATAAAATCACCATATAAAATTATAACAAATTTGCAGAAAAATAAAAGCCCGTATGAAGTGTAGAAAATTTTTTATTAATAATTTTCTTGACAGTCAAGCCTTGCGCCGTTATAATTCTTAGTGTTGTCATTTAGCAACGTCATTTTTTGATACTAATCAGGAGGTGTCCTGTTTGAAAAGAACATTTCAACCGAATTCCAGCTGGCGTAAAAAAACGCACGGATTTCGTGAACGTATGAAGACTTTGGGCGGTCGTCAAGTTATTAAGAGGCGTCGTCAACGCGGCAGAAAATTGCTCACAGCATAAGAAATGCGGCAGGTCACTTAGTACAGTGACCTTTTTTTCTTATTACGCGGAGGTTTTTTATGTTTGAACTTGGCAGAAGTAAAATTTTTCGTGGCAAAAGGGATTTTAGCAAAGTCTATTCAAAAGGGCGTTCGTTCGCCAATCGTGAAATGGTACTTTACGTTTTGGAAGATGAAAATTTAAGCGGTAAAGTCGGTTTTGCCGCCGGAAAAAAATTAGGTTGCGCCGTAATTCGTAACCGCGTAAAAAGACTCCTGCGCGAGGCTTACCGCCTTAATCAACATAATATTAATCCAAACTGCGCAATAATTCTTGTTGGCAGAAAAAATCTTGTCGAGGCGAAATGCGATATTGCGATAAAATCTTTTCGTGAAATTTGCCGCCGCGCCAAAATCTGGATTGATTAATTATGACGAAATTTTTTATAGCCGCAGTAAAATTTTTACAGAAAAAAATCTTGTCGAGGCGAAATGCGATATTGCGATAAAATCTTTTCGTGAAATTTGCCGCCGCGCCAAAATTTGGATTGATTAATTATGACAAAATTTTTTATAGCCGCAGTCAAATTTCTACAGAAAAAATCTTGTCGAGGCGAAATGCGATATTGCGATAAAATCTTTTCGTGAAATTTGCCGCCGCGCCAAAATTTGGATTGATTAATTATGACAAAATTTTTTATAGCCGCAGTCAAATTTCTACAGAAAAAATCTTGTCGAGGCGAAATGCGATATTGCGATAAAATCTTTTCGTGAAATTTGCCGCCGCGCCAAAATTTGGATTGATTAATTATGACAAAATTTTTTATAGCCGCAGTCAAATTTCTACAGAAAAAATCTTGTCGAGGCGAAATGCGATATTGCGATAAAATCTTTTCGTGAAATTTGCCGCCGCGCCAAAATCTGGATTGATTAATTATGACGAAAATTTTTATAGCCGCAGTCAAATTCTATCAAAAATGGTTATCGCCGCTTAAACCTCCAACTTGCAGATTTTTTCCAACTTGTTCAGCATACGCAGTCGAGGCTCTGCAAAAATACGGCTGGAAACGCGGCACTTTTTTAACAATAAAAAGAATTTTGCGCTGTCACCCTTTCTGTAAGGGGGGCTACGATTCTGTTCCGTAATAGGGATTAGGGAATAAAGACTAGGGATTAAGGATTAGGGATTAAAGGAAGTGAAAATTTGGAAGAACCTTTTTTCTTGATGAGTGTTTTTTCACCAATAACAGATTTATTCACAATGGTTTTAACCGCGCTGTATTCAATGCTTGAAAAATTCGGCGTTGGAAGTTACGGCTTGGCAATTATAGTTTTGACAGTCATTATAAAAATAATTTTGTACCCGCTGACAGCAAAACAAATTAAATCAATGAAGGCAATGCAAGAAATTGCGCCGAAAATGAAAAAGTTGCAGGAAAAATATAAGGATAACCCGCAACTTTTGCAACAAAAAATGATTCAACTTTATCAAGATGCCGGAGTTAATCCAATGGCGGGTTGTTTGCCAATGCTTATTCAAATGCCAATTCTTATGGCAATGTATTATACTTTTTTTAAGTTCGATTACGGCGGAGGTGCGCCTTCGTTTTTATGGGTGCCGAATTTATCCGAAACGGACCCAACTTATATTTTGCCGCTAATCGCTGCAGGTACAACTTTTTTAATGCAAAAAATTTCTACAGTCGAAGTAACTCAACAAACTAAAATTATGATGATCTTCTTCCCGCTGTTCATGGGATTTATCAGCTTAAATCTCCCGGCAGGACTTGTACTTTATTGGGTAACTCAAAACGTAGTTCAAATACTCCAACAACTTTTAATTTATCGAAATATAAACGCAAATTCTGAAAAGGGGACAGTTTAACATGGCGAAGATTATTGAGAAAACCGGTAAAACCGTGGAGGACGCTCTAAGCGCGGCACTAGATGAACTAGGCGTAGCTGCCGAAAATGTTGAGTATGAAATTTTAGAAAAACCCTCAAAAGGATTTTTGGGATTTGGTGCAAAGCCTGCCAAAATTCAAGTCAAACTAAAAGAAATTCCTGCTGAAGTTAAAAGCGAAGTTAAAACCGAAATTCAAACTCAAGAACCGGAACCTATTTCAAATTTTGAACCGCAAAACGAAGAAAATATTGCTGAAAAAATTGAACCTGTACTTGAAGAAACTAAAACTGAACCGGTTGAAAATATTCCCGCTGAAAATGTTTCAACTGAAGAAATTAAAATTCCGTTTGATAAAAATGCAGTTATCGACGCCGCTAAAAATTTCTTGTCTGAAGTTTTTGACGCTATGCAAATTGAAGTTACAGTTACTGCCATTGAAAATGATTCTGAAGTTGTTTTAGATTTAGCCGGAAAAAATTTAGGCGCGCTAATCGGCAAGCACGGGCAAACTTTGGACGCCCTACAATACCTTACAAATTTGGCGGCTAATGTTCGTGATTCTGAAGAAAAAGTTTATTTCGTCCTAGACGTTGAAAATTATCGCAGTCGGCGCGCAGTCGCTTTAAACAAACTAGCAAAAAGCGTCGCCGAGCGCGTCATTCGCACAAAACAAGATGTTAAATTGGAACCAATGAGCCGCAGTGAACGCAAAGTTATTCATACTGCCCTGCAAGATAATCCTAAAGTTGAAACTCACAGTGCGGGCGAAGACCCCTACCGCTATATTATTGTTTCGCCGAAAAAAAAGCGTTGATAAAATTTTACATAAAAAAATTAAGCCGTTGCAATTTCGCAGCGGCTTTTAGTTTGCAAAAGCGAGGACACGGCGTCCATGGATGGACGCCGCCCGCGTAAATCACGTGATGTGATTTCAGCGGGTCGAAAGTTTCTTTCTTTTGCTAGGCTTTTATTTCTTTTCAAAGAAAGAAAAGCCGACTTGTAAAAACCAAAAATTTCAGTGTTTGTACTTATAAAAAATCCAAATTGCGCCGAGCCATACCGGAATTAAAATAACTGCAAGCCGCATTTCTTCCATTGTCAACATTAAAAGTAAAACGCCAGCCAAAAACGCCAAACAAAAATAATTTGCAAGCGGGTAAAAAAACGCCTTGAATTTCGGTACAACTCCGACCAAATTGCAGTGCTTGCGAAATTTTAAGTGCGTCAAAATTATCAACGCCCAGCTTATCATTACCGCGCCGGTTACGATTGACATTAAATACATAAAAACTTCACCGGGCAAAATGTAATTCAAAACGACCGCAAGCAAAGTTATTCCCGACGAAATTAAAATTCCATTCACCGGAACTTTTCGGCTTGAAAGTTTTCTTAAAAATTTTGGAGCCTCAGAATTTTCCGCCAAACTGAAAAGCATTCTGGAATTTGAATAAATCGCCGAATTGTAAACTGAAACTGCCGCCGTTAAAACTACAAAATTTAAAATGTTCGCCGCAGTTTGTACGCCTACATTTTCAAAAATTTGTACGAATGGGCTTGCCTGCGTTCCAACTTCGTCCCAACTCCACAGCGTCATTAAAACTACCATTGTTCCTACATAAAAAATTAAAATTCTGTAAATGACTTGATTAATTGCGCGTGGAATTGTTTTACTTGGATTTTCAGTTTCGCCCGCCGCAATTCCAATTAATTCAATCCCGCCAAAACTAAAAAATACAGGCACCATTGCCATCATCATTCCGGTAAAGCCGTGCGGGAAAAATCCACCGTGACTCCAAAGGTTGCTAAAATTTTCAGGGAAGGGGCGCGCGTCCGTAAAAATTAAATACGAGCCCAAAATTATCATAAAAATAATCGCCGAAATTTTTATTAATGACATCCAAAATTCAATTTCGCCGTAAGCCGAAACAGTGATTAAATTTACCGCCGTGATAATTATCAAGCAGATAAACGCGCCGAGCCATTGCGGCAAGTCCGGAAACCAATACTGCAAATAAATTCCAACTGCCGTAAGCTCCGCCATACTTACCAAAATGTACAAAAACCAATAATTCCAGCCCGCCAAAAATCCCGGAAATTGCCCCCAATATTTTGTGGCATAGTAGCTGAAAGACCCCGACACCGGCTCTTCAACCGACATTTCGCCCAGCATTCGCACAATCAAAAAAATTACTATCCCGCCTATTAAATAACTTAGCGAAACGGCAGGACCGGCAAGCGCAATAGTTGAAGTTGAACCATAAAAAAGCCCGGTACCGACTGCCGTACCGAGTGCGATCATTTGTAAGTGTCGATTTTTTAAACCGCGATTTAATTTTTCTTCATTCAAAATTTTTTACCATTCCTCATTTGGATATTTTAAATTCCAACTTTTTCTAAGCGAAGTCATAATATCCATAACATCTTTTGAAAAATCCAATTTCATTTCCGAAGTATCGCCCGTGCGGACGGCATTTTCCATATCAAGCATTTCATAATAAAGGGCGTTGGGGCGTTCACCTGCGGAAATTTCACGCGCCGCGCCTGTTTGTGCGTCAACAATCGTTGCCCTATCTGCGCGCGGGTACTCAACAATTTCAATGTAGCCTTTTTCGCAGCTGATAACTGCGCGTTTAGGTTGTTTGGAGTGCATGGAAAGTGCAACGGTTGCCATTTGTTCCTGTGAATTTTTCAGCAGAATTGTTGCCTGTTCATCGGAGCCGGTCGGCGAAGGTTTCCATTGGCTCAAAATTTCTGTAGGTTTTTCGCTCATAAAACTGCGCACGATTGACAGCGCGTAAACTCCAATATCAAGCATTGCGCCGCCTGCAAGATTCATATTGAAAAAGCGATTCTTCATATTGTATTCTTTGAAACTGCCGAAATTTAAAGTGATAATCTGGACTTTGCCGAGTTCGCCACTTTGCACAATTCGCCAAAGTTCCTTGTAAAGTGGCATGTGCCAAATTGTCATAGCCTCTGCAAGGATTAAATTTTTTTCTTTGGCAAGTTTAATCATTTCGTCAAGTTCACGGCTGTTTAAAGTGATAGATTTTTCAACGAAAATATGTTTGCCGTTTTCGAGAGCCTGTTTCATAAAATTAAAGTGCGTGTTGTGCGGGCTGGTAATGTAAATTATATCAACGTTGTTATCGTAAAACATATCTTCGATTTTGTCATAAACTTTTTGGACGCCGTATTTTTCGGCAAAGGCAACTGCTTTATCGTGTGTACGGTTGCCGACGGCGTAAAGTTTTTTTCCCATTTTTTTTAAAGCTTGCGCCATTTCATTTGCAATAACTCCAACGCCCAAAACTGCCCAATTTAAGTTTTTTTCTGGCATAAAATTTACCTCCTTAAAAAATTATAGTATGATATTTTTTATACAAAATTTCTATACAAAAAATTTTTTCCCTGCCTTTAGTTTATTTGAGATTCTCAATCGTAGGATAGATTAAATTTTTTTATAAAAAAAACTGTCGGCAAAATTCGGCGGCTTTTTTAGTTTTTTGAGTGTACAATGTAAAAGGAGCTATTGAAAAAAATTTTAAATAATTTTAAATAATGTAATAATTAATGCTTATTGAATTTGATCACAGAAATGGCAGATACGGCAGATATGACAGGTACGACAGATAAATTTATTGTGATTCTATAAAAAAATCCCTTCGATAATTTTCGTTGGGATTTTTTTTTGTAGGAAAATAACTATTTAACATCAGCTATTTAAAATATTATCAATTTCTTTGAAAAGTTCGGTAACAAGTTCATATTCAGGAACGCGGCGCACAATTTCGCCTTTGCGGAAAATTATACCTTCGCCGTTTGAGCCGGCAATTCCAACATCAGCAGTACGCGCCTCGCCGGGACCGTTCACAATGCAACCCATTACCGCAACCGTAATATTTTTTTTCACGGGCGATAATTTTTTTTCAACTTCAGCTGCAATTTGTTCAAGATTAATTGTTGTACGCCCGCAAGTTGGACAAGCTATCAAATTTGCGCCGCCTTCGCGCAGTCCCAATGATTTTAAAATTTCACAGGCAACTTTCACTTCATAAACGGGATCCCCCGTCAAAGAAACTCTGATTGTATCGCCAATTCCTTCAGCCAAAAGTGCGCCAATTCCTACCGCAGATTTTATAACGCCCGTGTTTGCAGTACCTGCCTCCGTTATTCCCAAATGCAACGGATAATTAACTTTTTCGCTGATTAAACGATACGCCGCCAAAGTCAACGGTACATCGTGCGCCTTCAGTGAAATTTTTATATCGAAGAAATTTTCATCTTCCAAAATTTTCACGTGTTCAAGCGCAGATTCAACCAACGCCTCGGCAGTTGCGCCGCCATATTTCTGCAAAATTTTTCTACTCAAAGATCCGGCATTTACTCCAATTCTTATTGGAATATTTTTTTCTTTCGCCGCCGCCACAACTTCCCTAACATGAGCCGCGCCGCCGATATTTCCGGGATTTAATCTTAAAGCCGCCACGCCCTGTGAAATTGATTCAAGTGCAAGTTTATAATCAAAGTGAATATCTGCGATTATTGGAACGTTTACAGCTGAAATAATTTCGTGAAGATTTTGGGCGGCGTCCATATCCGGCACGGCAACCCTTACAATATCGCAACCCGCCTCTTGCAATTTAAAAATCTGCGCGACGGTAGACTTAGTGTCCGCGGTTTTAGTATTAGTCATAGATTGAACGCTGATAGGCGCGTTTCCGCCAATTTTAATTTTGCCGACTTGAATTTGACGTGTTAATTTTCTTTCAAACATAATTTTCTCCAATATTTAAATTTAAAATCCCGATAAACTCAAAAAATCAATTTTAAGGCGTCTAATTTTTTCTTTTAATATAAATCCTCGTGAAATTTTTTGAAAGTACCGCCACGTTGAAATTTCAGCCCGTTTTGGGCTTTTTTAAAATAACTTACAAATTTCCAACTGCCTTTACCGGAAAAATTTTATTTTGGCAAATTCAAAAAATCAAATTTAAGGCGTATAATTTTTTTTGTTAATATAAATCCTCATAAAACTTTTTAAAAGTGCCGCCACGTTGAAATTTCAGCCCGTTTTGGGCATTTATTTTACTTTGATAAAACTCTGATTAAATCGCTGGTAGTTGCATACAATGTTAATAAAAGTAAAAGTGCAATTCCTGCGCGTTGAGTGTACATTAAGGCGCGTTGGCTCATAGGTTTTCCGCGCACTGCCTCAATTAATAAGCTGACAAAGTGTCCGCCGTCTAACGCGGGAACCGGCAATAAATTTATTATCCCCAAATTCAAACTTAAAAGCGCGGCGAAATTTAACAGCGGGATAAATCCTGTTTCGGCGGCTTGCCCTGCCATTTGCGCTATTCCTATTGGTCCGGCTAATTCTGCACTTGCGGGAGCTTTAAAAAGATCTGCCAGCGCGTTTAACATGTAAATTAAAATATCTTTAGTATGAATAACTGCGGCTGTAAATGCTGTGCCGATACTTTGCGGCTCATAAGTTACTGAACTTTGAACGCCAATTAAAATTCTTTTAGATTTTTCGTCAAATTTCGGCGTCAATGAAACTTCAGCAACTTTTGAATCCCTTTCATAGCTGATTAAAACAGATTTATCAGTTTCAAGAATTTTAACTTTTTCCAAAAATTCTTCCCACGTTACAATTTTTTCGCCGTCAACGCTTAAAATTTTATCGCCTACGCGCAGTCCTGCTTTTTCTGCCGGAAAATCTGCAATAACGCCGCCAATTACCGGCTCCACTGCAGGTTTACCGACTCCAACTATTGCATATATCCCAAAAAATAAGATTATCGGCAAAATAAAATTCATAATGGAACCGGCAAGAATTACAATCATTCTGGAAAAAACCGGCTTTTCACAAAATCCGCGATCCCCCGCCGGATTGTCTGTAGGATCCATACCGGCAATATCATTAAAACCGCCTAAAGGTACGGCGCGCAGTGAATATTTAGTTTCGCCGTATTTTTTACTAAAAAGTTTTGGTCCAAATCCTATTGCAAATTCATCAACGCGCATTCCGGTAAATTTCGCCGTGATAAAGTGTCCAAATTCATGAAATAAAACCAACAAGCCAAATACAAATATCGCTGAAATTACAGTTATAATCAAAATTTTAGCCTCCAATTTCAAAAATCCTAATTTCTAGCTACTATTTCTTTTTCCCTGAAATTGTACCCGCTGTCAACATAAATTGCAAGGCGTCTTCAGCCTTCATATTTACAAAAATTATTTCTTGCCGCCGCACAAATAAATTTGTCCCGCTTGTCATATTTAAACTCCACGGCACAAATACACAAACATAATCGACGCCCAATTTTTCACGTACCGGATTAGGTACATTTGTCATTAAAAATCCCAACGCCCAACTTTGATGATACGGTACAAGTACAACATGTTTGAACGCAGAATTTGAAGTTAAAACCGCCTGTGAAAATTGTTTAACCGAGCCGTAAATAAATTTGACGACGGGAATTTTATCAAGTAATAATTCTGCTAATTCAATAACCTGTTTTGCTAAATTATTTCCGGTTATCAAGCCAATAATCAAGATTGAAATTGCAATGGTTACTAATCCGATTCCGGGAAAACTTATATTAAATTCTTGAGTAATAAATTTGCCGAGTTGCCCTTCAGTCAAATTCAAAATCCAGACAATTATAAAAATCGTAATTGCGGGCGGTACGACAACAATTAAACCGTTTAAAAAACATTCTGAGATACGCTTTACCAAAGGTTTTTCTTTATCTTTTAGTTCCAAAATCATTCCTTCCTTTCAAAAACTGATAACATTTAAAGCTGAATATTTATAGCCGCGGCAATTTTTAAATGATTTTTTTTTGTTATATTCGGCGATTGACACAATTAAAATTAATCGAAAAATTTCAGCATAAATCTTTCTACAAAATTTTAGCAAAAATATATCCCAAAATTGCGCCTAAAATTAAGCCACAAAAAATTTCAAGCCAGGTATGCCCCATTCTTTCGCGCAGGGCAATTTTATTTTGTAAAGTATTTAAAACTTCAGCATGCACGCCAATTTTTCGCCGCAAATTATGCGCGTCCATTAAAAAAAGCATCATCACGCTTAAACCTAATGTAAAAATTGGGTTGAAAAACCCTTCGCTGAATCCGTAGAAAAAAACTGCTGAAGAAATTATCGAAGTATGAGTACTCGGCAAGCCGCCATAGCCGATTAATTTTTTTCCGCCTTTTAGACTGCCGCTTTTCAAAGTATTTATTAAAAATTTCAAAGAGCCGGAAACTACCCACGCCACAAACGGCAATAAAAAAAATTTCATTAATTATCTCCCAAGCCGAAACTTTGGAGCGCGCCTAAAGAATTGCGCCAATCTTTTTTGACTTTTACCCATAAATCCAGAAAAACTTTTGTACCTAAAAGCATTTCAATTTCAGGGCGGGAATTTTTGCCGACGCCCTTTAAAAGTTCACCGCCTTTGCCAATTAAAATTCCTTTCTGTGAATTTCTTTCAACGTAAATTGTGGCACGAATGTAGGTTACATTATTTTTGCGGGCGGTAATTTCTTCAATGTCAACGGCGACTGAATGTGGCACTTCGTCTTCAGTCACGTGCAAAATTTTTTCACGAATAATTTCAGAAATAATTAATCTTTCCGGCTGGTCGGTTACCATATCTGAAGGATAATATTTTGGACCTTCCGGCAAAAATTTTTTCGCCTCATTTAAAAGTTCGTCAATATTTGTACCGTCCGCCGCGCTTATCGGTACAGTTGCCGCAAAATCATAGCGTTCAGAATAGGCGGCAATTAACGGCAAAATTTCTGTGCGCGGGAGTAAGTCAATTTTGTTAATTACCAAAATAACCGGCTGTGAAGTTTCGTTAAGCCGCTCCAAAATATATTTTTCGCCGCCGCCGAATTTTTCTGTAGCGTCAATCACAAAAAAAATTGCGTCAACTTCCTTGAGCGTACTTTCAGCCGCTTTTAACATATATTCGCCAAGTTTAAATTTCGGCTTGTGAATACCGGGCGTATCAAGAAAAATAAATTGCGCGTCATCTTGCGTCAAAATGCACTGAATGCGACTGCGCGTAGTTTGCGGCTTGTCTGACATAATCGCTATTTTCTGCCCAATGATTTTATTAATCAGCGTCGATTTTCCAACATTCGGACGCCCTATAACTGCGATAAATCCTGATTTATACAAATTTAATCCCTCCCAATTCCCAAATTTTCCATTACAAATTTTTGTTCGGCTTCCATTTCAAGGCGTTCATTTTCTTCAATGTGATCGTAGCCCAGCAAATGTAAAAGCCCGTGCACTTCCAAAAAAATTACTTCGCGCAGGTATGAGTGTCCAAATTCTTCAGCTTGAATTTTGGCGCGTTCCAACGAAATTATTATATCGCCCAAAATTTCAACTTCAGCGTTTAAAATTTCCGGCTCCTCACTTTCACGAAAGGCGAAAGATAAAACGTCGGTTGCTCTGTCAATGTTGCGATATTTTTTGTTAAGCGCGTGAATATTTTTATCGTCAGTCAAAGTAATGCTAAGCTCGGAATTTTCGCAGCCGTAAATTTTGCCTACAACGTCAGCCGCGCGTAAAATTTCCGCCAAAATTTTTTCATCAACTGTCAAATTTTCCGGTTCAAAATTTATTATCGTATTCATAACAAATCCCTACTGCCTCTTGCCTAATGCCTACTGCCTTACGCCGCAGGCGTCATAAGCATCAATAATTTTTGAAACAACATCATGGCGCACAACGTCAGCAGAATTTAATTCACAAATTCCAATTTCCTTAACGCCGCTTAAAATTTCTACAGCCTCTGCAAGCCCTGAATTTACGCCGCGCGGCAAGTCAATTTGGCTTAAATCGCCGGTAACCGCCATTCTTGAATTAAAGCCAAGCCGCGTCAAAAACATTTTCATTTGCCTTGAAGTTGTATTTTGCGCCTCGTCCAAAATTATAAAAGCGTCGCTCAAAGTTCGTCCGCGCATATACGCAAGCGGCGCAATTTCGATTATTCCCTTTGCAAAAAATTTTTGGTACATATCAAGTCCCCAAATATCTTGCAAGGCGTCATACAGCGGGCGCAGGTACGGATCCACTTTTTCTTGCATATCGCCGGGCAAAAATCCCAACTTTTCGCCTGCCTCAACCGCCGGGCGCGTCAAGATAATTTTCTTTACTTCACGAACGCGCAAATAGTACGCCGCCATTGCAACCGCCAAAAAAGTTTTGCCCGTACCGGCGGGACCAATTCCAAAAGTTATCACATGGTTTTTCATTGTGTCGATATAATTTTGTTGCCCTGTACTTTTTGCGTGAATGTGAACGCCTCGCGCAGTCACAATGATTGTTTCGCCGAAAAGTTTTTGTAAATCATCTGCGCGATTATTTTTTACAAGTTTGACGGCGGCGGCAACGTCATTCATTGCGATAATATTTCCGGCGCGGTGGAGTTTTTTAATTTCGTCGATAACCTGCGCGGCGTGTTCAACTTCCAAATCTTCGCCGAAAAGTTCAATGAAATTTCCCCTGCTTACAATTCGGCAGTTAAATTTTTCGTCCAGCAACTGTAAAAATTCGTCGCGTTCGCCCAAAATTGCGCGTGTTTCTTCAAAATTTCGCAGTTCAATTTTTTTTGTTGTCAATTTGATAATCGCCTTCCCTCTTAATTAAATAAATCGCTGTGACTTCCGGTTCCGGTTAATGTCAATATTAATTCTTGCTCATTTTTTAGATATATTAAAAGCCAATCCGGCTTTATGTGACCGCCGTTTGACAATTTTTCCATTAATTTAATAAATTCTTCATTAATTCCTCAACGCTGTTAAAATTTTTGGCGGCAATCTTACCGCTTGAAATATCTTTTGCCTCTGCCATTGCTGCAAGGGTTTCAGCATTAAAATTTTTTTCAGCATTTATTAACTTCAGATTTTTTTGTGTGCTAATTTTAAATTTATTTTTAGTACTCAAAATTTACACTCCCTTAAAAATTTTTTTCTAATTTTACACCATTTCAAGCAAAATAAATAGCGGGCGTCAAAGATTTTTGGACGCGGCAGGATTTATTTCAAGTGTCACGAAAATTTTTTGTAAAAGTTTTGGAGGGATTTTTTATGGTTAAACTTGTAGCCGTTGACATTGACGGGACTTTTATGCGAGACAATTACACTTACGACGTTGAACGCTTTAAAAAAATTTTGGCGAGAATGAATGCCGTCGGTTGTAATTTTGTTGTGGCGAGCGGCAACCAATATTATCAACTGCGCGGAATTTTCCAAAGTTACGGCAAAAATATTTCCTACGTTTCAGACAATGGCGCGTACGTTGAGGCGTGCGGCGAATTGATTTTTAAAGCTGACATTCCGAAAGAAACAGTTGCAAGCGTTACTGATTTTTGCAGGCAATATCCTCAAATTTCAAATTTTTTGTGCGGCGTCAAAAGTGCGTACTGCGAAAAAAATTCTGTTTCCGACGATATTTTTAACTTTATGAAAATTTATATGCCGCGTATGGAATGGGTTGACGATTTTAAAAAAGTTGACGACCAATTTTTGAAATTTGCGCTGCTTGTACCGGAAGGTGAAACTTTTGAATATGAAAAACTCCTGCGCGAAAATCTGCAAGGAAAATTAATTCCAACAACCAGCGGGCACGGCTCCATAGATTTAATAATTTCCGGCTGTCATAAGGCGTCGGGGATTAAGCGGCTTGTCGAAAAATTTAAAATTTCCCCTGCCGAATGTGCGGCGTTCGGCGATAGCGGCAACGATATTGAAATGTTAAAATATTGCGGCGAAAGTTACGCAATGGGCAACGCGGCGCAAAATGTCAAGGACGTTGCAAAATATGTTTGCCTTTCCAACAATGAAGACGGCGTGCTTGTTGCACTTGATAAAATTTTTCCGCAATAAAAAAACCGTCCGCAATATGGACGGTTTAAAATTTTTTATTTACAGAAAAATTTTACTTAACTTTTGGTTGCGGAATACCTTCACCGAGCGTGTAAAAAGTTACATTTTCTAAATTAACTGCGCCGCCGTTCGGAATGAAAACAATATCCTGAGCAGTAGTTTTGGGATAAACGCGGGTTGACATAACCGCCTCTCCGCCGTTCACAAAAATTTCAATCGACGACCTGTCAAGGAAAATTTGCAGATTAATTTTGTTGCCGGAAATTTTAACTTCTCTTTCGCCCTTGACATTGCCGCCGGCTTTATCGCGGTTGAGTTTCAAAAGTCCGCTTGATTTATCGTAACTTAAAACAGTTTTTTCATTGCCCCCGCTGCGAAGTTCAATGGAAAAACCTTTCGCAGATTTTGTATCAATCGTTGCCAAAAGTTCGCCCGTTTCGCCGTGCACGCCGTCAAGTTTAGTTTTCTTTGTGATATTCAAATTGCGGTAGGATTTTTCGGCAATTCTCAAACTTTCCAATTCAGGAACGGGAACACTTATAATTTTGCCGTTTTTAATGTGCAATTCACGCGGTACAGTCATCATACAAGACCAGCCGTCAGTGTATTCAGAAAAAATATTGCCTGTAGGCGGATCCCACATATCAAGCCAGCCGATTAAAATGCAACGCCCGTCGGGAGTCTGTGTAACTTGCGGCGCGTAAAAATCAAAACCATAATCAAGCGTATCAAATTTGCCGTGCGTAAAAACGCCTGTATCGTAATTCATTTTGCCAATCATATAACCGGCTTGAAAGAAATTCAAATATTTTTTGCCTTCAGGTTTCATACCGATAGGCGACATAATAATAGCCTCTTGCCCGTCAATTTCGGCGAAATTAGGACATTCCCACATTGTACCTTCGTTGCCTTGACTGTACGCCATAATACTTTTAAATTTCCAGTCAAGCATATCTTTTGATTCAAAAAGCAACATTTGCGCCCTGTCACCGGCTTTATTTTTCGAGCCGATAACAACGTAATATGTATCGCCGTGTTTCCACATTTTGGGGTCTCTGAAGTCGCCGCCGTGAATATCCCCCAAATTTGAAGGCGCGTAAAGTACGGGGTTGCCTGCGTATTTTTCAAAAGTAATTCCGTCGTCACTGATTGCGATATTTTGACTTTCGATTCTGTCTACACCTTCCGGCGTCAAAACGGGTAAATCTACATGTCCTGTGTACATTAAATAAAGTTTGCCGTCCTTTTCCAACGCACTGCCACTGAAACAACCGCCGCCGTTGCCGCTTGCGTCGTAAATACTGTTCGGCTCCAGTGCAACCGGCAAATGTTCCCAGTGAACTAAATCTTTGCTTTTAACGTGTCCCCAGTGCATTGGTCCCCATTTCGTGTCGTAGGGATAATGCTGATAGAAAAAGTGGTATTCGCCTTTGTACACGCAAAAACCGTTGGGGTCATTCGCCCAACCTGCATAAGGCGCAATGTGATACAAAGGATACCACCGAGCATTTGTCACTGTAACAGGTGTTCTTTCAACAGCCGCTTCAACTTGCGAACTTACCGGCATAATCAAACAACCGGCCGTTATTGCCGCCGCAAGCATTTTCTTAAAAAATTTCTTCATCAAAATACCTCCTATAAAAAATTTTAGATAAAACTACTATAGCCTCTATATCAAAAAAAAATAATTTGTCAAGCTAAAAATTTATGGTTGCAACTTCGATATAGTAAAAAGAAAATTGTTACTTGACGAGTTTTAAAATTTTATTTATCATTCAAAAATATTAATTTGAAATTATAGGAGAGAGTGCCTTGAAAAAATTTTTAATTGCATTGATAATTTCGGCGTCAATAATTGGCGTTGGAAATGGAAAAGTTGAGGCGGTTGAACCGTACGATGTCATTCGGCAAGAAATTAGCCAATATCACAGCGGCGAAAAAGAAATTGCGTGGCTGTCAATGGCGATTTTATACGCGGCAGATCAATGTCAAATGGATCCGCTTTTAATTACGGCGGTAATGGAAACTGAAAGTGCGTTTAAATTTAACGCAATCAGCCCCGTCGGCGCGGTCGGTTTAATGCAACTTATGCCCTCAACTGCAAAAATGATTGGCGTTGACCCACATAAACCGCTTGCAAATGTTTTGGGCGGCGCAATTTATTTAAAAAATCAGCTGAATAGATTTTCAGGAAATGGAGCTTACGCGCTTAGTTATGCTGTGGCGGCGTACAACGCGGGACCTCAAGCCGTCATTAACGCCGGCGGTATCCCCAAAATTTCCGAAACTCAAAATTACGTTGTTAGAGTTGTCAACAATTACAATCGCCTTCAGCAAATGTTACGCGGTTGAAGTAAAAAAATTGAAACTTAACAAAATCATTTTTGCTTAAAGTAGATAAATTTTTATTTGAAAAAAATAATTACGGTGATTATTTTGGATATAGATAATTTTAAAAAATTTTGCACTGAAGGGAAAATTTTGTGGACAAGTCACGGACTTGCACGACTTCAAGAAAGAGATATTTCTGTTGATGATGTAAAAAATTGCATTATGAATGGCGAAATAATTGAAGAATATCCTGAAGATTTTCCGAATCCAAGTGCTTTAATTTTTGGAAAAACTTTGCAGGAAAAAATTATTCACGTTGTCTGCGGAATTGACGAAAGTTTTTTATATTTAATTACCGCGTATATCCCGACAACAGAGAAATTTTTTGAGGATTTAAAAACGAGGCGATAAGAAATGTGTATGTATTGTAAGTGCAAAGAATTTTTTAATTCAACGACAATGCACGTTGTAAATTACAAAAATGGTTTAATAATAATAAAAAATGTTCCTTGCATTGAATGTGAACAGTGCGGAGAAAAATTTTATTCTGACGAGGTTGCACAAATTTTAGATAAAATTATTGGTTCTGTAAAAAAATTTTCTCAAGAAATTTCAATTATTGATTATAAAAAAGCCGCTTGAAAATTTATAAATCTGTCGCAAGGCAGATTTTTTTATTTGGACGGCTAAATTTTTTTGAGTTGACGTGGCGGCGATTTTTGATTATTATTTGGCGGTTAAGGAGGAATTTATAAATTGGAAACTTTAAAAGGAATGGAGCGCACTTTTAATTGTGGCGAACTCCGCAAAAATGACGAAGGAAAAATTGTACAGCTTGCCGGTTGGGTTTCACGCAGGAGGGATCACGGCGGCTTAATTTTTGTCGATATGAGAGACAGGAGCGGAATTGTACAGATAGTTTTTGACGCGGCGGAAATTGGCGCGGAATTTTCAAAGGCTGAGACTTTGCGCAATGAATTTGTAATTGGTGTACGCGGTAAAGTTCGTGCGCGCAGTGAAGAAACTGTCAATCCCAAAATGGCAACCGGCGAAATTGAAATTGTCGTCAGCGAACTTAGAATTTTGAACAAGGCAAAAACTCCGCCCTTTTACATTCAAGACGGCGTTGACGTTGATGAAAATGTAAGACTGCGCTACAGATATTTAGATTTACGCCGCCCGGAAATGCAACAAAATATTATTCTGCGCCACCGCGTAACTAAAATTATGCGGGATTATTTGGACGAAAACGGCTTTTTGGAAATTGAAACGCCGATGCTTTGCAAAAGTACTCCTGAAGGCGCGCGTGATTTTCTTGTACCGAGCAGATTAAATCCCGGGCAATTTTACGCCTTGCCGCAATCCCCGCAAATTTTCAAGCAACTGCTTATGGTTTCCGGCTTTGAAAAATATTTTCAGATTGTGCGCTGTTTCCGTGATGAAGATTTACGCGCCGACCGTCAACCGGAATTTACTCAACTTGATATTGAAACTTCATTTTTGAATCAAGACACAATTTTAACTTTGATGGAAGGCTTGATTAAAAAAATTTTTGAAACGACTTTGAACGTTGAAATTAAGACGCCGTTTTTGAGAATGAGTTGGAGCGAGGCAATGGAACGTTTCGGCAGTGATAAGCCCGACCTGCGTTTTGGTATGGAATTGCAGGATATTTCCGAATTTGTCAAAGGCTCTGATTTTAAAGTTTTCAACAGCGTACTTGAAAAAGGCGGGCAAGTCAAAGTTATCAACGTCGAAGGCTACGCAGATATTCCGCGCCGCGAGCTTGATGATTTAGTTGAATACTGCAAAATTTACGGCGCAAAAGGTATGGCGTGGATTCAGTACACCGCCGAAGGTATTAAATCGCCTTTCAAGAAATTTTACAGCGATGAAACTTTTGAAAAAATTAAAAATGCAACCGGCGCAAAAACCGGCGATTTACTTTTGGTTGTCGGCGATAAAGCGTCCGTCGTCGCGCAGGCTCTCGGCGAACTTAGACTTGAAATGGCACGCCGCAGAAATTTAATTGACGCAGATAAACTTTGCTTTTTGTGGGTTGTAGATTTTCCAATGTTTGAATACGTCGAAGAAGATAAACGCTGGAAGGCAATGCACCACCCGTTTACCGCGCCGCGTGAAGAAGATATTGAATTTTTGTTGACTGCGCCGGAAAAAGTCAAGGCTAATGCTTACGATATAGTTTTGAACGGCGTTGAAGTCGGCGGCGGCAGTTTGAGAATTTATCAAAGTGATTTACAGGAAAAAGTTTTTGAGGCGATAGGTTTAACGCACGAAGAGGCGCATACAAAATTTGGATTTTTAATGGACGCCTTTGAATACGGCACGCCGCCGCACGGCGGAATTGCATTTGGGCTTGATAGGCTTGTTATGTTAATGTCAAAACGTAAATCTATTCGTGACGTTATTGCATTTCCGAAAACTCAAAGTGCGGTTGACCCGATGAGCCACGCGCCCTCCGAAGTTGACGAAAAACAACTGCGCGAACTTTATATTAAAACTACCGTTAAAAAATCTACAAATTAATTTTTTTCCAATTTAAATTTAAATCGTGCGTGATTATTATCAGCGTGCGATTTTTTTTATTGCAGTCATTGACAAGCGCGGCAATTAATTTTTCAGCAATATTTTTATCAAGTCCCGCCGTCGGTTCGTCTAAAATTAAAACGTCGGGATTTTTCGCAAGTGCAAGCGCAATTTGCAACCTGCCGCGTTCACCGCCCGAAAGTTTGGCGGCGTCCTCTCCAATTTCTGTATCAATGTCAAAATTTTCAAGTTGGCAAATTTTCAAACAGTTAAAAATTTCGGCGTCAGAAATATTTCCACAAAAAATTTCAAAGTTGAATCTGATTGACTGCGAAAAAATATAATTCGTCGAAGTAGCCGCCGCAAATTTACCGCTCGTCAAAATTTCACCGCTGTCAGGTTCTAAAATTTTCATTATCAAATATAAAAGCGTAGTTTTGCCCGCGCCGCTCTCTCCAATAATCAAAATTTTTTCGCCGCGCTCAATCTGCAGATTAAAATTTTTTATAACCGGAAAATCATAGCCAAAATTCACGTTGCGAAATTCAACCGCAAAATCTGTAACATTTTCAGCAATTTTAATTTTGTCATTGGAAGAAATTTTGACGCGCCGAATTTTTTTGTAATTAAAAATTGCTAAAGGTACAGCCGAAAAAATTTCTTGTACAACTAAAAAAATTAAAGCCCAAACAGTCAATTCAATTTTTCCAACAACCGCGCTAAGTTTCAACAGAATTAAAAAATTTCCGACCGCTATAAAAATATTTACCGCCGTATCAAAATTAATTTGCCGAGTTTGAATTTTTTCTTGTGAATTGCCAAAATTTCCAGCCGTACGATTTAAAATTTTTAGCGCAGGTTTAACGCCGAAAATCCTAAGTTCGTCGCGGACGTCGTTAAAATCTAAAAGTTTTGCGCGATATTCTGAATCGTCCGCAGTTTCAACTTTGAAAATTATCGACAAAATTATTACAGTGAAAAAAATCGCCGGTAAAATCCCTGCGAAAATTCCGAGCGGCGCAATTAAAAAGTACGTAAGCAAAATTGTAACAAGCGCGGCAGTTGACAGCGGCAAAACTACGCGCGGCAAAAAATCTTTCAGTAAATCCGCCGTAATAATTAATTCGTGCAAAATTTCTCCGCTTGAAAAATTTTTTGAAAAATTAGACGCCGCACTTTTGAAAAGTTTTTCGCGCAGATTGTCAAGGTATTTAAAAATAATTTTGTGCGTGAAAAATCTGTCAAAGTACCTTAAGACTGCGCGAGAAATTCCTGCCGTCCTTACTAAAGTTATCCCTATTGAAAGTGAACTTAAAGGCGGTTGCAGGGCGGCAGAGGCAATTAGCCACGCGGCGGACGCCATTAACAAAATTTCTGAAAAAACCGCTGATAAATTCGCTACAACTGCCGGAAAAAATTTTTTTAACATAGACAAAAACGCCTTTTTGGTAGTAAAATTATTTGAAAGGGAGCTGGTTAAAATGGCGGACGAAAAAGAAAAAATTTCACTGGAAAAAGATTCAACAAATACCAAATCTGAAGATGCACGTTTTGACGTAAAATCGCTGGACGAAGTCAAGGACGAAAACGGTCACGGCGTTTTTCATATGCAAACAAGGACAAAATGGATTATCGCATTTTCAATGCTGATTTTAATTTTTGCCGGCGGTTTAACTTACGCGGCAATGGAACTTTTGCTTGTAGTTGAAAATTGGCAACTTGCAATTTGGATTTTGTGTACGATTATTGCAATGTATTCAATTATGGCGCGGTCTCTGGCAAGTTTGCTTTTCAACATAGTTTTATTTTTTGGTGTATCGTTAATTCCGGTGTGGCAAATTTTGTATACGACTTTTCGCCCAACCATTGAAAAAATTTTAGGTGCAAGTTAGGAGGCGGCAAAATGTATGAAGGAACTTTAGTTTGGCATGAAGATTCTATCGCAGTTCAACATTTTTTGCATCAAGAATTAATTTTTACAAAGTTGAAAATTGGACAGGAAATTTTACTTTTTCAAAACGGCTACTGGCATAAAGTCAAAGTTCATTCTACTACAGAGGAGCCCTATATTGAAGATTGGATGTACGGCGATTGTTTAGGTTGCGAAGTAAAATTACCGGAAGATCAAATTTAGCGGCGGCAAAGTTTAATAACGATTCTTTCTAAAGTTTCTACGCCTGCGCGACCAATTTTAAAATTAAAATCAGCGTCGGCAAGTTCAATAAAAATTTCTTCCAAAAGTTTCGCAGGATAAGTTGGAACGACTTTTTCAAATTTTTGTGCAATGAACGGGTGCATTTCCAATTTTTGCGCTAAATCTTTGCCTTTAATATTATTTTTTAGATAAAATTTCGCCAATAAAAGTTGCCTTACGTGGCGACTTAAAACCGTTATAATAACGACAAAATTATTTTGGTTACGCATTTGAGTCCGCAAAATTTCGACGGCGGATTTTATTTTTTTTGCGTTAATGGCGTCAACAATCGCAAAAGTTGAAACTTCCGGCATCTCAAGCAAATTTCTTTGTAAATCTGTCAAAGTTATTTCACGCCCGGAAACATTTAGGGCGATTTTGTCAATTTCGTTCTCCAAATATCTAATCGAAATTTCCTGCAAAATTCCAATTCTTTCAGAGAAAAATTTTCTTGCGTCTAAAGTCATATTTTTTTTGATTGACTTTAATTTTTCGTCGAGCCATTTATCAATTTCCCACGGCTTAAGTGGCGCAGCCTCCAAAATTTCGCCGACTTTATCAACGATTTTGTAAAGTTTGCGGCGTTTATCTGCAGTTTTTGCCGTGAAAATTACGTAATTTGTATCGAGCATATTTTCAAGGGTTTTTTCAAGGCGTTCAGATTTATTTTCGCCGCTGAAGAAAGGCGCGTTTTTGACTAAGACAACATTTTTTGGATTGAAAAAAGGCGCACTGTCAATCGTGCTGATAATTTCCGGCAGTGGAATTTTTTCATTACAGTCAAGCGTTGTAACTTCAGATTTTTCAATTTGCAACTTTTCCAAAATTTTTTCCCGCGCCTTGTCAATGTAAAAAGTTTCTTCGCCGCTTAAAAGGTACACGTGCTTAATTTTTATATCAAGCGTTTTCATAAAATCTTTAAAATTCAAATTATCACTTCCAAAGGAGAAAATTTTTTTATGTACAGAGATACTTGGGCAGAAATTAATTTAGCTGCAATTCGCCACAATCTTACAGAAATTCGCCGCCACATTCAACCAACTGCAAAACTTTGCGCCGTCGTCAAGGCTAATGCTTACGGGCACGGCGCACTTGAAGTTTCAAAAATTGCTGAAGAAATTGGCGCGGATTTTTTGGCGGTTGCAACCGTTGAGGAAGGATTGCAACTTCGTCGCGCAGGTTTTACTTTGCCAATTTTAATTTTGGGGTTAATTCCTTATGACGCCGCTGAAATTGTCGTTGAAAATAAAATTACTGCCGCCGTTTCAGATTTTGAACTTGCAGAAAAAATTTCCGCCGCCGCTGTTAAATTCGACACGCAGGCGAAAATTCATTTAAAAATTGAAACGGGCATGGGCAGAATAGGAATTTTTCCAAATGACGCGGTTGCACTTGCAGAAAAAATTTCTAAACTTCCAAACATTGAAATTGAAGGGATTTTCAGTCATTTTGCGGACGCCGATTCAATCGACAAAACTTTTACATTTCAGCAGTTGGAAATTTTTAAAAATACTTGCGAAAAAATTTCTGCGCGCGGAATTAAAATTAAAATTCGCCACATTGCAGAATCAGCCGCAATTTTGGAAATTCCCGCCGCGCATCTTGATATGGTTCGCTCCGGAATTATTACTTACGGCTTGTACCCTTCAAACGAAGTTAAACATACAATCGAACTTCAGCCGGCAATGAAACTTGTTGCGAAGGTTGCCTACGTCAAAGAAATTTCCGCCGGTACTTCTATTGGTTACGGGCGTGAATTTATCGCCAAAAAAACGGCTAAAATCGCCACTTTGCCGCTTGGGTATGCTGATGGGTATATTAGGGCTTACAAGGGCTTTCACGTCGAAATTAGGGGCAATTTTGCGCCTGTTGCGGGGCGAGTTTGTATGGATCAATTTATGGTTGACGTTTCAGAAATTCCAAATGTCAAAATTGGCGACGAAGTTATTTTATTTGGCAGTGAAAAAATTTCTGCCGATGACGCTGCCCGCCATTTGAAAACTATCAACTACGAGGTAACTTGCCTTGTTTCTGAACGTGTACCCAGAATTTTTAAAAATTAGGAACAGGTGATAAAAATTATTATTCGCAGAGAAACTGAAAACGATTATAAAGTTGTTGAAAATCTTGTCCGAGAATCTTTTTGGAATGTTTACCGTCCCGGTTGTTTGGAGCATTACGTTTTACATTGTCTTAGAAAAGATTCAAATTTTGTACCGGAGCTTGATTTCGTAATGGAAAAGGACGGCGAAATTATCGGGCAAAATATTTTTGTGCGTGCCGAAATAAAAACTGCCGCCGGAAAAAATTTACCAATTATGACGATGGGACCAATTTGCATTGCGCCGAAATTTCAGCGGCGCGGTTACGGAAAAATTTTGTTGGATTATTCGTTTGAAAAGGCAGCTGAATTTGGTTGCGGGGCTGTTTGTTTTGAAGGCAATATTAATTTTTACGGCAAGAGCGGCGTTAAATACGCACGTGAATTTAATATTCGCTATTACGGCTTGCCGGAAGGCGCGGATTCTTCATTTTTCCTTTGCAAGGAATTGATTCAAGGATATTTGGACGGGATCAGCGGCGAATATAAAACGCCTGCAGGTTATTTTGTCGCCGAAAAAAATCCCGACGAATTTAATAATTTTGATAAACAATTTCCGCCCAAAGAGAAAAAAATTCTTGCGGGGCAAATTTTTAAGCAGTAAGCCCGCCGTCCACGCTTAAAATTGCGCCCGTTATAAAGCTTGCCGATTTTGCATATTTTTAAAAAAAATTTTCAACAAGAGAAAAAATCTTGCGGGGCAAATTTTTAAACAGTAAGCCCGCCGTCACACTTAAAATTGCGCCCGTTATAAAACTTGCCGATTTTGCATATTTTTAAAAAAAATTTTCAACAAGAGAAAAAAAATTCTTGCAGGGCAAATTTTTAAGCAGTAAGCCCGCCGTCCACACTTAAAATTGTGCCCGTGATAAAGCTTGCCTTTTCACTTGCCAAAAAATATATCGCCTCTGCAACTTCTTCAGCCGTTCCAATTCTTCCAACAGGATAAATTTTTTCTAAGTCTCCGACAGTTTCGCCGGAGTTTTTTAATTGCTGTAAAGTTAGTGGCGTCAAAATATCGCCGGGCGCAACGCAATTTACACGCACGCCAAAATTTGCCAATTCTAACGCTAAAGATTTTGTAAAAGCCACAACCGCGCCTTTGCTTGCCGCGTACAACGCGCAAAAATAATTTCCCTTAATTCCCGCGTCGCTTGCAACGTTGACGATTGAGCCGCGCCGCTTTTTTATTTCCTCAAAAACTGCGCGACTTAGAAAAAAAACTCCCTTGACATTTGTATTAAAAATTTCGTCAAAATCTTTTTCTGTAACGCCGCTAATTGCGCCTTCAGTGTAAAGCCCCGCGTTGTTTATCAAAACATCCACACCGCCGAAAATTTTTACAGTTTCAGAAATAATTTTTTCGCAGTCAGAAATTTTTCCAACGTCAGCTTGAATAAATTCAAAATTCCCAAAAAGTTCAGCTTTTATTTTTTCAAACTTCGATAAATTTCTTCCAACAAGTACGCAATTATATTTCTGCGCCAAAAAAATTTTTGCTGTGGCTAAACCAATTCCGGAAGTGCCGCCCGTGATTATCGCCGTTTTCATTTTGTCTGCCTCCAACATTTTTTGACTATCAATAACTATTCTGCTAAAATCTTGAAGGAAAATTTTTTTATTTGGAGTAATTGTACCAAAACAATTATGAAATTTATATGTAAATATTTTAAAGGAGCGTTTTTAAATGCAAATTCTAAACGCGGAAAATCGAGATTGGAAGGAATTATTTTTAGCAAAGAAAATTCCAATAATTGCATCGAGTTTGATTGTTGCAACGGGCGTAACAGCGGGAGCAGTTTCAAATTCCATTGCTGACAGTGATAAAATTGTTTCAGGCGTCAACTATGAAGGGCAGCCGCTTGCCGGTATGAATGAATCTGCCGCGCAAAATTTTTTCCAAAATGTAGCCGCCCAAAAAATTCAGCCGTTAGTTTTTCAATATGGCAATGAACAATTTCAAATTACGCCGCAAGAAATTGGCTGGACGCCGCAAATTGATAAAGCAGTTGCTGACGCCGAAAGTTACGGGCGCGGCGGTACTTTCTTTGAAAATCTTAGCAGTCAAATTAATTCTATGTCGAAAAAACCCACAGTTGCTTTAACCGCAAATTACAACGAAAATCTTTTGAATGAAAAAATTTCTGAAATTGCCGCAAAAATCGATACTCAACCTGAAAACGCCTTCGTAAGTTTGAACGGCGATGCTATCGAAAAAATTCCCGGCGTCATTGGTAAAAAACTTGACCAAACTAAACTTGCAGAATCTTTGAAGGATCCGCTTACAAATTTAAATCTTGCAAATGGCGTAATTCCGCTGGAGCCGGAAGAAATTCAGCCTTTCATTACAACTGAAGACGTCGCGCAGATTGATACCATTTTGGGCGAATATACAACTTACTATTACCCCGGCAACCGCGGTTACAATATTTGGCTTGCCGCTGATTCAATTTCAAACAAAATTGTTAAAACCGGCTGGGAATTTTCTTTCAATAATACAGTTGGTCCGCGCAGTTACGCTGCAGGTTATGCTAACGCGCCGGTTATTGTCAACGGCAAAACTGAAGACGGCGTCGGCGGCGGAGTTTGTCAAGTAAGTTCGACTTTGTACAACGCCGTACTTTTGGCGGGCTTGACTCCTACTGAAAGGACGCCGCACTTTTTCCCGTCCAGTTACGTTAGCGCGGGCAGGGATGCAACCGTTGCTGAAGATTATATTGATTTTAAATTTAGAAATGACTTGCCGCACCCTGTTTATATAAAAACTTATGCAAGCGGCTCTGAACTTACTGTTTGCATTTTGGGCACTCGCGCAGATTTAAACGGTAACACGGTTGCCATTGAAACGGGCGGAGACAGTATGAATCCTTCAGTTTACCGCGTTTACTATAACAACGGCGCGGTTGTCAAAGATGAATATTTACATACCGACAAATATTACAGTCCAAAGGATTTTGAAGACCAACAATGAAAAAAATTTTTGTAGCAATAATTTTAATTTTTACAGCGTTAATAATTTTTAAGTTTAACGAAGAAAAAATTTATATCGCCGCCGAAATTGAGCATTCCACAGAAAATATCGCAAGCGTTGACGCCAAAAAAGGTACGCCGCTTGTGATAAGTTTTGTACATTCCGTGCAGAAAACGCCGGTAATTGAGGAATTGGAATTTGACGGCGAAAATTTTATTTTACTGCGCACAAGATATAAATCGCAGGGCGTCGGGTTGCCGTTCATGGAAAGTGACGGCGTTTTTTATGAAGATAACGGCTGGTTTATAATGGACGAAATGAACCGCTCAATAAAAAAATTGGAATTGCGGACGGGCGTCGATACGCAGTTGACGATTAATCTTGCGGGGCAGGAATTTAAACTCTATGAAAAATTTCCCGCCGGTACAAAAATTATAATCGAGGCGCACTAAATTTTTATGAAATTTTAATTTGGAAGTGATATTGTTAAAAGAAATTGCAGGTGATACTATGAAAAAACTTTTGAAAAAATTATTGGTGGCGTCGGTTGCGGCGGAAAGTTTTATTTTTACTCCGCCTTTCGCTACAGAAAATTTTGTATCTAAAGCTCAAGCTGAAATGTCTCAAGCCGAAAAAGAAACTTTAGCCGAACAAAAATTGCAACAGGCAGAAGAATTTAATAATCAAGGAAAAATTTTATCCAGAAACAGACTTTATAATGAAACTATTGAATTGTACACTGAAATTATTGAACTTAATCCGAATAATGCAGAAGCTTACCAAAATCGCGGCATTGTTTACAAAAATTTAAAATACTTCTTAACTACCGGAAGTCCTCACGAAGATTTTGATGAATATGGCAGCGATCTTTCTAATTATAAAAATGCTGTAGCTGATTTTAATCGTGCTATTGAACTTAATCCCAATTTGCCAAAAGTATATCTGAATCGCGGAATAATTTATAGAAATTTGTCACATTATGACAAAGCACTTGCTGATTTTAACAAAGCTATTGAATTGAATCCGAATGACGCAACGGCTTATAGAGAGCGCGCAAGCGTATACAAGCATTTTAAACAGTACGAAGCAGCTATTTCTGATTCTACCAAAGCTATTGAACTCAATCCGAATGATTGGAAATATTACGATTCACGTGCCAGCAGTTACAAAACATTAAAACAGTACGAAGCGGCAATTTCTGATTATAACCGCGCCATTGAACTTGATCCGGATAATCCATTTATTTATCTTTCCCGCGCTTATTGTTATAAAGATTTGGGAGAAACTGAAAAATTTGAAAAAGATCATGCAAAGTACGAAGAACTAATAGAAGAAATGTTTCAAACAAAAAAATTTGAAGAAGCAGATGAGCTTTACGATAAAGGGGATTATCAAGGCGCAATTAATAAATATACTGAAATAATTGATTCGCAGCATAATGTAACTACTGCATATATATGGCGCGGCAATGTTTATGTTGAATTAAAACAGTATGACTTGGCAATAGCCGATGCCAATGAGGCTATCGAGCGCAGCCCGTCAGATGGATCTGCATATAACCTTCGTGGTATAATTTATTATCATTTGCAACAATATGACAAAGCAATAGTTGATTTTAACAAAGCCATTGAGTTTGAACCGGATGTTGCTACATTCTATAACAATCGCGGAATTTGTTATAAAGCGTTGGGCGAAACTGAAAAAGCCAATGCAGACTTTGCAAAGGCTAAGGAGCTCGGTTACAAAAAATAAAAAATTTTTTATTAATCAAAATAAAAAAGCCGCCCGTAATTTGGACGGCTAAATTTTTTTTGTATATCTAAAAATTATTTTTTCAAAAGTTCGCGTGTATGTTGAGCAACTTGCTCGGGCGTGATATTTTTATTTTGGGCAACGCCACTTTCAATAGCCGCTTTTGCAACTGCCGCCGCAACTGTCGGAGCAACTCTTTCATCAAATGGATTTGTGATAACGTATTCTTCATTCAATTCAGAATCGCTGATTAATGACGCAATAGCATAAGCCGCCGCAATTTTCATTTGTTCGTTAATATCGGTTGCACGAACGTCAAGCGCGCCTCTGAAAATTCCGGGAAACGCCAACAAATTATTTACTTGGTTAGGAAAATCACTTCTGCCCGTGCAAACTACACGTGCGCCAGCCGCCTTTGCTTTATCCGGCAAAATTTCCGGATTAGGATTCGCCATAGCCAAAATAATTGCGTCTTTGTTCATACTTTTAACCATTTCTTCAGACAGCAAATTTGCCTTTGAAACGCCAATGAAAACGTCCGCGCCCTTGATAATATCGACAAGTTGTCCTGCCTCGTGTTGCGAATTTGTAACGGCGGCGATTTGGTCTTTGTAAGGATTCATACCTTTGCCGCGTCCTTCGTAAATTGCGCCGGTTGAATCGCACAGCATGATATTTTCTGCGCCCATTTTCTGAATCAGATAGGTTATCGCCATACCAGCCGCGCCCGCGCCGTTTACTACAACTTTAATATCAGAAAATTTTTTACCGACAAGTTTTAAAGCGTTAATCAACGCCGCACTTACAACTATTGCCGTGCCGTGTTGGTCGTCATGAAAAACCGGAATATCAACAGAATCTTTCAGCGCGTGTTCAATATCAAAACATTCCGGAGCCTTAATATCTTCAAGATTAATCCCGCCAAAACTTGGAGCCATAAGCTGGATAGTTTTAATAATTTCGTCAACTTTTTTGGTGTTAAGGCAAATTGGAATAGCATCGACGCCGGCAAAACCTTTAAAAAGAATGGATTTACCTTCCATAACCGGCAAGCCCGCGCCCGCGCCAATATCGCCGAGTCCTAAAACTGCCGTGCCATTCGTGACGACGGCAACCAAATTTCCACGATTTGTATAATCATAAATTTTTTCAGGGTCTTTGTTAATTTCAAGGCAAGGGGCGGCAACGCCCGGCGTATACGCTAAAGTTAAATCGTACGCAGTTTTCAGCGGTACTTTGCTTACAACTTCCAATTTCCCTTGAAATTTTTTATGCAGGGCTAAAGCCTCTTCGTTTACGTTAGCCATTAAAAAATCTTCCTCTCCAAAAAAATCATTACTTGCAAATTATATTTGTAGATTAAAAATTTTTCAAGCCGCCGCTGTAATGTATACAAATTTCTATATAGCTTAATTTTTTGCTCAACAAAAAAGGCGCGTATTGCGCCAAATTTTTTTTTGAAAATAAATTAAGACGCCCGCCGCACTCCGTTTTTGCTTGTGACTTTAAATTGCGGTAACGTGAGAAAACGCGGCTGCAACCTGCAAATTACTTTTTGCTTGACGCGAAAAACGCAGGCGGGCGTAAGATTCTTTCTTTGCTAGGCGTTTCTTTCTTTTAAAGAAAGAAATGCCGACTTGTCAAATTTTAAAACTTTGCCTTACAAATTAAATTTCCATAATAATTGGAAGAATCATAGGGCGACGGCGCGTTTGTTCAAAAAGAAACTGCGCGAGGGCGTCTTTAACATTGATTTTGATTGTTGACCAGTCGGTAATTTTTTCTTCAGAGCAATGTTTCAACGCCTGCATAACTCTAGATTTTGCCTCGTCCATTAAAGCCTCTGATTCTCTTACATAGACAAAGCCGCGACTTACGACGTCCGGACCGGCTACAATTTTTCCCGTTTCACGATTCATTGTAACTACCACAATTAAAATCCCGTCCTGCGAAAGTTGCCGCCTGTCGCGCAGTACAATATTTCCAACGTCTCCCACGCCTAAGCCGTCAACCATTACCACGCCCCAATTAATTCTGCCAACAACTTTTCCGCGTTCCTTTGTAAATTCAAAGACAAATCCATTTTCGCCAACTAAAATATGATCCCGCGTCATTCCCAATTCTTCAGCAAGTTTTGCATGTGCAAACAAATGATGAAGTTCGCCGTGCACGGGAATAAAAAATTTCGGCTTGATAAGATTATGCATAAGTTTTAATTCTTCCCTTGAGGCGTGCCCTGAAACGTGAATACCTTCAGAGCGGCTATAAATTACATTTGCGCCGAGTCTTAAAAGATTGTCAACGGTTTTTGCAACAACTTTTTCATTGCCGGGAATTGGCGTAGCAGAAATTATAACTGTATCGCCTTGAATAATATCAACTTGCCGATGGTCACTCATAGCCATTCTGGTAAGCGCGCTCATTGGCTCGCCTTGACTTCCTGTGGTTATTATTACAATTTTGTTTGCAGGATAATTTACAATTTCTTCAATGTCAATAATGACGCCCTCCGGCGCGTGAATGTAGCCAAGCTCCATTGAAATATTTACAACATTTACCATACTTCGCCCCAAAATTGCAACGCGGCGGCGATATTTTATAGCAGTATCAATAACCTGTTGGATTCTGTGAACATTTGAAGAAAAAGTTGCAACAATAATTCTGCCCTGCGCGTTTGCAAATTCACGGTTAAACGCTACGCCTACAGTTTTTTCGCTTAAAGTGTGTCCTTCCTTTTCTGAATTTGTAGAATCAGCCATCATAACCAAAACGCCTTTGTTGCCTAAATCTGCAAGGCGTCTAAAATCCGTCATTTTCCCGTCAACCGGCGTATAATCAAATTTAAAATCGCCCGTGTGCACAATCATTCCAACAGGCGTTTTAATTGACAAGCCGACAGAATCCGGTATTGAGTGATTAACTCTGATAAATCCTACGCTGAAACAGCCCAAAATTATAATTTCGCCCGGTACAACCGCGTGTAAATTTCCACAGTCAACGCCGTTTTCTTTAAGCCGTCCTTCCAAAATTCCCAGCGTCAACTTTGTTCCGTACACCGGCACTGACAATTTTTTTAGAATGTACGGCAACGCGCCAATGTGGTCTTCGTGTCCGTGCGTTAAAATTATTGCCTTTAAGCATTTTTCATTTTCTATCACGTAAGAAATATCCGGAATGACTAAATCTACGCCGAGCATATCATTTTCCGGAAACATTAAACCGGAATCGATTATAATCATTTCGTCGCCGCACCGAACTACCGTCATATTTTTTCCAATTTCGCCTAAGCCGCCCAGCGGAATTATTTGTAGTTTTTGTTCAATTCTTTGTTCGTTGTTTCTCAATGTAACCTTCCTCTCTAAAATTTTTCAATAGTAAAACCTCCTGATAAAAATCGTCACAGAAAAAATATTGTCCGAACACTTATTATCTTTGACATTGTAACATTTACAAAAAACCATTTCAATTACGCACAAAAATAATTTCACAATCAGTCGAAAAAAAGTTATAATTATTTTAAGGGCTAAGGATTAAGGGCTAGGGATTAAGGGCTAAGGGCTAGGGATTAAGGACTAAAGACTAAAGACTAGAGTATGTTTACGAATGAAAGAGAAGGGGCAAAGGACGCCCGCCGCACTCCGTTTTTGCTTGGGACTTTAAGACTAAGAAAACGTGAGAAAACGCGGCTGGAACTTTGAACTACTTTTGGCTTGACGCGAAAAACACAGGCGGGCGCGGCACTTTTTCTTTGGTACTTTCTTTTTTTGCTGTAGAAAAAAGAAAGTACATTTAAAAATTATAAAAGAAAAGCCGACTTGTTCAATCTTTAAACTTTGTAAACAAATACTAGGGATTTTTAGGAAGGAAAGGAAATTTATTTGAACAGGGAATTTTATGACAACGAAAGAGAAATTGATTTAACAGAGCAAAAAGATTTACACCGGCGCGAAAAAAAAGTTTCATGGGCGCGGGTAGGAGTATTTTTGGCAACGGTTGCAAGTTTTGCTATTGGTTACGATTATTACAAGGAAGGATATTGGGGCGCGGCGGTTTTATTTTTAATTTTTTTGCGGCTGGTAAGTTACCACAATGAAATTAAAAGCCGCCAAAAATTTTTAACTTCAAGGCTGAATGTTTTAAATTCTTATATAGTTAGGGCGCGTGGCACGTGGCGAAAACGTTCACAAGACGGGCACAGATATTTAAAAAATGACAGACCACAAGACGTAGATTTATATATTTTCGGCGCAGGCTCCATTTTCCAATATATTTGCGCGGCGCGAACAAAACGCGGGCGCGACAGATTAGCAGAATCACTTTCGCCCTTGCCGCCAAAAGATTTTTCAGAAATTAGAATTCGTCAACACGCAGTAGCAGAATTATTGCAACGCCCGCGCCTTTCATTGGATTTAGAGGCGTACGCACGGCTTATGCCGGATAATCACGATACAACCGAATTATTGGACGCAGTTGAAGAACCAATTCCGCGTTCAAATAAAATTTTTTACCTGCGATTTTTGCCGTTGCCAATTTTTATATTGCAGTGCTTTTTAACTTATCGAGGAATTTTAGACCCGCTATTTTTGCCGCTTGTACCTTTTCTTTCGCTGATATTGGCTTTTACAATGCTTAGAAGAATTTCAGAACTTTTAAAGCCGTTGCAAATGTTTTCAAAAGAATTGAAACTTTATCAAGCAATATTTGAGCGTATCGAAAGTACAGATTTCAGTTCACGCGGCTTAAAAAAAATTCGTGACGCCTTAACAGATGAAGTTTCGGCGGCTGAAAAATTAAAAATGTTATCTTTGCTTTTAAAAGTTGTAAACACGAGAAAAAATCCCGTATCTTACATTTTGGGCAATTCTTTATTTTTGCTGGATTTTTTCTGCGCGGCTGAATTTTTGAATTGGCGAAAAACGGCAACTTATCATTTGCGGCAATGGTTAGACGCGTGGTCAGAAGCTGAAGTTTTAATGAGTTTTGCGTCGATTGGGCAAACGCGGGATACTTATTGTTTCCCAAAACTTTTGGACGGCGATAACCCAAGAATTAAAGCAAAAAATTTATCAAGTCTTTTAATCGCAGATAAAAAAGCCGTAGAAAATAGCGCAGATTTACGCGCAAGCACAACGATTATTACCGGCGCAAATATGTCGGGCAAAACTACTTGGATTAGAACTTTGGCAAGCGCGGTACTTTTGGCGTACGCGGGCGCGCCTGTTTGTGCTGAAAGTTTTTCTGTAAGCAGAATGGCAATTTTTACTTCAATTCGTGTCAATGATGATATTACGCAGGGTATGTCAACTTTTTATGCTGAACTTTTGAGAATTAAAAGTATGATTGAGTACAGCCAAAAAAATTTGCCAATGTTTATTTGTATAGACGAAATTTTCAAGGGTACAAATGAAAATGACAGGTTGCTGGGCGCGCGCGAGGCGATTAAGCGTTTGACAAATGAACGCAGTATTACACTTGTTACAACACACGATTTTGAACTTTGCGAAATGACTTCGCCAAATGACATTCCAATTTTCAATGCACACTTCCAAGAATATTATGAAGACAACAAAATTAAATTTGATTTTAAACTCCGCGAAGGGCGTTGCACAACCACGAATGCAAAATATCTTTTGAAAATGACAGGAATTTTGATAGATTAAAAAAATCTTTCATTCCTTTTACGGAATTGGTTATTCTGTTATCAAATTTAAGTCTCTTAAAAATTGTCTTCAAAAATGTTATCCAGTTCATTGTTAGTGGAAGCGCGGCAAACTTTTTCACGAATTGCGCTTTTAGACATATCAAGCCGCTTAAAATTTTTGCCAATTTTGCGTATCAGTTCAATTCTGCCGACGCCGCTATTTTTTTTTGCATATTCGGCAAGTCCTTTAGCTTTACTGATATTATCCCTGCGCGAAGAATCGTGCGGCTCCAAAATATCAACAATATATTCGCCATTGACACGCCGAACAATTAAAAAATCCGGGTACATTGTATGAATTTCGTTATTTTCCGTGTAATAGGGAATACATAACGCCCACGCTGCACGTTGAGGATTTCTTATCCAGCAAACAAAATCTTCGCGTTGCTGTTCCTGTTTTAAAATTTCTTCTTCCCAGCCGTTCAATTTAATGCAAGCCGTGCCGGTAACTCTGTCAACAAACAAATGATCGCTGTAATTTTTGCCGTCTTTATCGTGAGGAATGCTGATAGTTTCAGGCAAAGTAAAAATGTGCTCAGTAACCTTGTCGCTGTCGGAAACAATTTTTTCATATTCCTGCTTGGTATTTGAAGAAAGTTTGGCAATATCTCGCCTGTAATTATCGTTAAATTCGTGAAAGCGGCTTTTTGAAAATTTTTCCAATTCTTCAAGACAACTATTATTGGCGACAAAAAGTATCACGTCAATTTTATAATCGTCCAAATTGTCCCCGTCTTTGCAAGTATTCAAATAAGCGTTTGCAATACCAAAATTTTTTAATTTCGTTTCTGCCTGTTTAAATTGCCGTTCAATATCAGCATCGGTCGTAATGAATAAATTTTGAATGACGGCAGTTTGAACAGATTTACCAAAGGCGTCAAAAATTTGCTCAGAAAGTCTGAATTTTTTTGCCTCTTGTTTGAGTTTCTCATATTTTTCGGAATTTTTTAGACTTTCGATATAATTTTGAATCTGCGCGACAATTTCAGCTGTGACAATTTCAAACGCCTTAAAATTTATTTCTTTGCGCATTAAAAAGTGCGCCAACTTCAACAGAGATTTTAAATAATCGTTAATTCTTACACTGCGCACTTGATAAGTTAGCAAGACCATTTGATTTATCGCCTTGACAATTTCGGCGCGGTTAAAATTAATTTCAACGGTTGAAATTTTTTCTGTAGAATCTGTAGGAGTTTTATTTTCTTCAGGTTGCGCAGGTTTAAAACTTTCTTCAAGAATTGTTGGGGAAATATTTTCTGTTGGAATTTTTTTTACAAAATTAACGCCTGTGCTTTCTGAATAAATTTTTTCTCTGTAAAAAACAGGCGCAGGCGTTTTAACATTTACAGTTAGTGTATCAAAAATTTTTTCGCTGTCAGTTTCAGAAATAATATCAGCCGGAATAATGCCGCCTTCAGATTTTTGCAATTCGTCAACTATCTTCTGCGCCGTTTCCTTGTCAAAGTGCGGCAAATATAATCTTACGTCATTTAAAGTTTCATCAACTTCAATATGACATTTTAAGGGAGTGCGAATCATTCTGCCCAAAAGTTGTGCAATGTAAGTAGCGTCAGTGGCGCGGCGAAATGACATCATTGTTTCAGCTTGTGGGCAATCCCAACCGGTGGAAAGATTTTCTTTGAAAAAAACAATTTTAATTTTGTCGTTGCCGGAAATGTGCGAAGGTTCTTCATAAATTACGCGCAAATTATTTATAATTAAATTAATCGCAGTTTGGCCGAAAGTGTGGACAACTTCGCCAACTTCAAACTTAAAGCCGGTACGATTTTCAATTTTTTTCAAACATTCATCAAGATTTGTTTCAGAAATTGAATTGCCCGTTCCGTTCAAAACTTGCACTACAAAAATTGGGTTAAAAAGTTTTTTGTGTTGCTCGCGGCAATATTGCCGCCAATGCTCAACTTTATCTTTCCATTCGTCAGCCGCCGCCTCTAACATTGCCATATCTTTTGAAACGTAACTTTTTTCTGATTCATCAGGGTAAACAATGATAATTTTTTCTTTCAACAAGCCGGAAATTTTAACTTCGTCAGTAGTAACAACAACTTGATGAATTGTCGAGGAAGTACCTGCAACCAGCGCGTTAAATCTTTCGGGCGTTGCAGACATTCCAATTACCAACGGCGCGGGCGAAAGTTTATCTTCAACACTGCCCTTTATAAATTTCTGCATTATCGTTGTAGCGGTTGCCATATTGCGCCCGGTTTTCATACCGCGATGCGCCTCATCGATTATGAAATAAATTTTTTCGGCTTTTTCGGTAATTGTATTTTGTAGAGTTTCCCAAATTGTAAATTGGCGAAAATCTGAATGTTTGGTAAGGTTGCTACTCTTTCCGAGTTTTTGAGTATTGAGGAAATAAATTTTGCCGTCTTCCAAAATTCTTTGATTAAAAGTTTCGTCCTCAATCGTTACAAGTTGCAAATGATTAACGCCGTCTGCATTGAAATAAAATTTATTTTTTGACTGCTGATTTAATTCGGGAGAATCACTTAGCCAAACAAAAATAGCGTCCGGTTGCGCGGGGTAATTTTCATCGCTGCTGTAAACACTTTCCACAAACGCCGCAATCATAATCGTTTTGCCCGCTCCAGTCGGCGCAGTAAATGAAATTACTTGTGATACTGAAGTTACAGGGTAAGTTGCTTTTGAAATGGCGGCGAACATTCGCAGATTTTTTACCGCTTTTTGTTGGAATGGAAATAATTCAACTTTCATTATTGCCGCGTCCTCTTACAAGAATTTTCAACATTTCGGCGGGCGTCACGGCAGGAATTGACGAAGTTTTAAAATCTTTAATGTTGCCGGTAACAATATAATCTGCACCGGCAGTAACGGCGCATTTTTCCTGTAAACAGTCTTCAAAGTCAGGAAAATTTTCATTTTTAATTGCGCTGACAACTTCAGAATGTGGCGCACCTGTAACTTCGAGAAAATCTATAATTTCTGTAAGAGCAACTCTGCGGTCGGGAACATTATTTTTTCTCAACGTGTACCAAATTGAAGGTAAGCTGTGAAAAGCCACGTAACCTTTTACAACTTTGTTTTGACAAACAGAAAGTACTCTTGTAGAATCGCTAAATTGCGGCTGACGCACCAAAAGATAGTCCACTATAACATTTGCATCAATCAGCAATGAAATATTTTTTGTACTTTTCACTTTCACAAATTGCCTCCTCAAATTCTTTTTTCCAATCTGTACCGGCAGGATAATGCACAGTGTTATTTTTTCTCCACTCTTCCAAACGTGCGAACGCCGCCGCCTTTTTTGGGTCGATTCCTCCATTGGAATGAAGAAAAGCTTGAAATTCTTCTTCAGTAATAGGGTCGTCATCTTCAGGTTTAATTTCAGTTTCCGGCTCATTTTGTACCGGCGTTTCAGTTTGAAAATTACGCAAGTAAGATACAATTTCTGCCAGCACATTTTCCGGCACGTTGTTTAAAATTTGTAAAGCCTCTTGTCTTAAAGCTGTCATTTTGAGTTCTCCCTTCATTTTTTAAAATTATAAATTTTTACGAATTGATTGTAAAATTTTCAAGATAATCTTGATAAAGTTGATAAGTTTTTCTGTCGCGCAGATTTTGAATCATTGCTATATAGCCGTCCTTTGAATCCGTCACAATAAAAATCGTTTCAATTTCCGGCAACGTCAAAACTTTTTCTTCAAATTCGCCAAAATATTTTTCGTCAATCAGCACGGCAAATTTATTTTCTGGCAAAATCAAAAAATTTATCGATTTTTTGGCGGAAAATATCCACGACAAGCCGCCTTCAGATTGTTTTAAGTAATTCTCTTCACAAAGGCTCGGACACCTGCCAAAACCGCCCGATTTTAGCCATAACAGCGGCAAAATTTCTTGAAACTGCCTGCCGAGTGCAACCGCATTTTTGTTCAAAAATCCCAACTTGAAAAAGGCGGCGTTCGATTTAAAGCCGTCCGCCATTGGAATTTCACTGCCCAAATAATTCCCGCTCAAAGGTTCGCCGTGAATATTTTTGCCGGTAATGCTGCAAACTGTCCGCGCCCATGTCACGTACCGCGCCACGCCCATTTTTTGCCACTCTTCGTCGTTCGGCTGAAATCCTGCGCGAGTCAAATTTTTTTCTTCCGATTCTGAAACTTCATTGTTTGTAACCAAAATACAACGCCGCCGCCCGCCGTCTTCTGCGTTCAACAAGTTTACCGCGTGCATCGTCGTACCACTGCCAGCAAAAAAATCTACTATCAGCGCGTCCTTTTTATTTGCCACAAAAAATTTCAGACAATCCCGCACCGCGTACAATGATTTTGGAAATGAAAAGCGGTTGCCAATAATCGAATTTAAAATTTTAGTGCCATAATCTCTGGCGTCGTGACTGTCAAATGTCCAAAGTGTACGCGGCATCATTTTTCTTGAAACAAGATTATCGGCAATAATTCCGCCGTCTTCTGTATAACCTTTAAAATTAACCTTGCCATTCTCAATATCTTTAATTGTTCCTGTTGATAAATAAAGAATTACGTATTGTTGGGGTTTATCAGCTGTGTATTTAGTTGCTTTTATATATCCATTTTCTAAAAGTTTACGGCAAGAATCCGGCGTAACTCCCCATAACATTTCAGTACCGTCGTCACGAACGGGAAATACAGTTTCACAATTCGGCAACTTTTCAACGGAAAAACGGTCAATATCTGGTGTTATTGGGTCGCCTATTTTTACTATGCGATTGTTTTCTTTATTGACATATATTGGATAAAATTGTGAAGGTCTTGAATTTCTTATATTAGTAGGATTTCCTCTTCTAAATGAACGCCAATGAATTGACTGTCCTTCTTTTGAATAATCAGCATCTTCAAAAGGAATAATATTATAATTGCCAATCATCACAAAAAAAATAAATTCATTTACTCTTGTGAAACTATTAAAACGCGCCGCGCCGCTTCGACTTGTAAGACTACTAATCATTTGAATTTCAGCTTCAGGGAAAATTTCTTCAAGCAAGCAGCCGAGATGCAGATATTCTTTTTCGTCAATCGTGACAATTAAAACAGAATCATCAGGATTTAAAATTTTTTTGGCAAGCAACAAACGTTTTTGCATCATAGAAAGCCATTTACTGTGGCGGTAAACGTCTGCGCCGTCAACATAATCATTATTGTATTTCCAATCTTTGGCTCCGGTGTTGTAAGGCGGATCAATATAAATGCAGTCAACCTTTCTATCTGCGCAAACGTACTGAAGAAGTTGCAGGGCGTGATAATTATCAGCCTCAATCAAAATGTGCCATAAATCAGAATCCGGCGCGTTGGAAATTTCATCAAGTTTTTGCAGGTAAGGATAAATCGGCTCGCCAAACATTGCCACGCTAACCAGTTCATTCAGATTAAAATTAAAAATTTCTTCAGTTGGCGGAACTTTCGCGCAGGTTACATTTTCGCCGGCAATTTCCAAAACTTTGAAAACGTCGTTGAGTTTGGCAATTTTTTTAGCAACGAGCGAATTTTTTTTAATGGGTATATCATAAAGCGGCGTAACTTCCGGCTTTTGTTCTTCAAAGACTAAGCCGAATTTTTTTGTAGCAAGCAACTTTCTAAATTCTGCGTCGATAAGTTTTCGCAGATTTTCATCGGGAATTTTTTTAATTAAATCGTCCAGCGCAGACATAACAACACCTCAAAATCAAATTTATTTAAACAGCCTTATGAAATTATAAAACTTTATCCGGTAAAAATGAATTAAACCAATAAAAAATACTGCCCTTTATTTCGGAGTTGTACAAGCCACAAAATAAAAGACAGCAAATTTGATTAAAATTTTTTTATTTTTAACCTTTGCGTAAAATATCTGCGAAAATTTCCAGAATTTTAATTTGCAATTCACGGTTTTTAGCAAGTAAATCGTAAATGGCGTCTTGCGATAAAACGCCGCGCTTTAAATCTTTTGGAATTTTGCCGGATTCATCATCTTCATAATCTTTGAGCCAATCGGTGCCGTAATAATTCATCAGTTCAAAATATTTTTCTTGAATAGCGGAATAATTTTCCAGTGCGGAAGATAAATTATTTACCGCCGCCGAAGTTTCCTCAAAAATTTCTTCAAAGTATTTGATTCTTTCAATCTGATTCATTTTTTAAGCTCCAATAATTTTTTCCATCCAAACCATACTGTAGCGGCGATTGAATTTGTAACCGCAATTTGTGAACTTGCCGCAAATTTTGTAGCCGCAATGTTCATGGAATTTGACGCTGTTCAAAGTCAAATATTCATCTTCAATTTCCGGATAACCAACGCAGGTATAAAGATTAGTTATTCCCTGTTCGCTCAGATTTTTTTCAAGCTGGCGATAAAGTTTGCCGCCTATACCTTGCCGACGAAAATTTTTATCAAGGTAAATTGTAAGCTCCACTGAAAATTTATAAGCCTCACGTTCAATAAAACTTTTGGCGTAAGCATAACCTACAATTTCGCCGTTCAATTCTGCAACAAGGTAAGGATATTTTTTTTGAGTGCGCGTCATTCTTTCTTGAAATTTTTCAACGCTCGGCACTTCATATTCAAAACTTACAGCCGTTTTTTCTACGTAATAAGAATAAATTTCTAAAAGTTTTGGCGCGTCATCAAGCGTTGCATTTCTGATTAAAAGATTTTCCATCAATAGCCAAGCCCCTCAAGCCAAGTATTAACTTTTGCGCGTACTTCTTCGGGATTTTCTTGACACATTTTGCCTTTAAGTCCCAATCCTTCACGAACGGTGGAGCCTTTCGCAATTTCCGGAATTTGATTTTCTTTGCCCGTCATATATTCGCCGGCTGAAGTGCAGAAAGGTATAATCGTTTTGCCGTTAAAATCTTGATTCTCAAGGAAAGTATAAATTACCATTGGAAAATCACTCCACCAAATTGGGTAGCCCAAAAAAATTGTATCGTAGTTTTGAAGATTTTCCGGCAATGCAACGAGGGCAGGGCGGATATTTTCAGTTTGTTCTTGTTTTGCAACTTCCGTACATTCTCTATATTCTGAAGGATAATCTTTCACAGGTTTAATTTCAAATAAATCTGCGCCGGTTTTTTCAGAAATCATTTCAGCAACAATTTTTGTATTGCCTTTTTCGATAACTCCTACTTCGTAATTGTCACCTGCGCGAGAGAAAAACGCTACAAGAATTTTGCTGTTACTTTGTGCAGTAGAATTTTCTTCAGTTGCTGTAGTTTCAGCAGGTTTTTCAGTATTTTCTGCGGGTTGTGGAGTTTTACCGCACGCTGTAAATAAAACCATCATTAACAAGGACAACGCCATTACCAAAATTTTTTTCAATTAAACACACCTCAACAAATAAATTCTTAAAAATCTAACATAGAAAAAATTTTAAGTCAAATTTTTATTTAAGGAAATTAATTTTTTTCAGCCAATCAGAAACTTTTTCTTCAGTTTCAGAAAAATTATTTTGCGCAGTTACGCCACGAACAGCAAACCCTTGCAAAATTGTAGCGTCGGGGCAAGCTAAAGAAAATCTTTGGTCAATGCCGGAAAGTCCGCTGCCGCCGTGAGTTACGAAAGGTACAATATTTTTTCCGGAAAAATCGTAACTTTCAAGAAAAGTATAAATCGCCATTGGCGCATCACCATACCAAATTGGCGAGCCAATAAAAATAGTATCATAATCAGCGAAATTTTCTACGTGTGTTGCAAGTTCCGGGCGTGCGTTTTTTGCTTTTTCACTGCTTGCAATTTTTGTACATTCGTCATAATTTAAAGGATAATTTTTCACGGTTTTAATTTCAAATAAATCTGCGTCGATTTTTTTTGCGATAATTTCAGCAACAATGGCGGTATTGCCTTTTTTGATATTTCCAACGCCGTATTCTTCGCCGGTACGTGAAAAATACGCCACTAAAATTTTTCCCTGCGCCGAAACTGCACTTTGTCCAAATGTAAAAATCATTCCCACAAGAATTAGCAACGCCAAAAATTTTTTCATAAATTTCAACTCCTTAATCAATAGAAATTAATCATAGCGGCTAATTTACCGCCGAAATTTCATTTTGTCCAAATGTAAAAATCATTCCCACAAGAATCAGCAACGCCCAAAATTTTTTCATAAATTTCAACTCCCTAATCGATAGAAATTAAATCATAGCGGTTATTTCCTAGTCCCAATTCTTTCATAGCAGTTAATTGACGCAAGCCGGAGCGACTTTCAATACGATTGATTAAATCTTTACCGTCGGGAGCGGCGTAAACCATATCGACGCAAGCTTGATCTATCGCCAAAATATCTGTGCTTGCAACCATACCAATATCAGCGATTGTCGGTTCAGCGGCTGAAGTTCCCGCGCAGTCACAATCTACACTCATTCGGCGCATTACATTTAGGAAAATAATTTTTTTGCCGAAATGATCACAAATTGCCTTGCCGCTGTCCGCCATCAATTCCATTAAAGGTTCACCGGTTATCCAACTGCCGAATTTTGGCAAGCCATGAACTTGCCGCTTGCCGACCTTGCCGCTTGCACAACCTATCGCAATATTTTTTAAACTGCCGCCAAATCCGCCCATTGCGTGTCCTTTGAAGTGCGTTAAAACTACAAGTGAATCGTAATTTGCCAAATGTGCACCGACTGCAACTTCTTTCAAATGAAAGCCGCCGTTGACAGGAAAATTAACATCGCCGTTTTCATCGATAATATCAACGGGGCAAAAAGTCCAGCCGTTCGTCTGCAAAGTTTTTCTGTGGCTTGAAGTGTTGGCGCGTGCGCCGCCGTAAGCTGTATTTGCCTCAATGATTGTGGAATTTGGAATTTGCGCTTGAAATTTTTGAACCATATCACGCGGCAAGATATTTGGACCGTGCGGCTCGCCCGTGTGCAGTTTTATTGCAACTTTACCGCTAATTTCTGAATTTATTTTTTGGTAAAGTTGAATCAAATGCTCGGCGTCAATATTTTTTGTGAAGTAAACTTTCGATTTTTCGCCGGAAGACTGCGCCCCTACACTTTCGCCGCCAAAATTGTATAGTGCAACGCCAGCCGTCGCCACGCCTGCCATTTTTACGAAATCCCGCCGTGAAATTTTTGACATTTTAAATCACTCCCTAAATTTTCTTTAATTATAAATTATTTTTAATTTTAAAATCAATAAAAAAATCCCGCGTTTGCAGGATTCTTTTTTTTGGAAAAAAATTAGACTTTAGATTTTTCGCCGGAAGTCTGCGCCCCTACACTTTCGCCGCCAAAATTGTATAGTGCAACGCCAGCCGCCGCCACGCCCGCCATTTTTACGAAATCCCGCCGTGAAATTTTTGACATTTTAAATCACTCCCTAAATTTTCTTTAATTATAAATTATTTTTAATTTTAAAATCAAAAAAAAATCCCGCGTTTGCAGGATTCTTTTTTTGGAAAAAAACTTATAGGATTTACTTTTTCTTTTTTTGAGTAAAAGCCTTCATTGAGGCGCGGCACATTTCACGAACAGCATAATAATTTATAGTGTTTGAAGAAATTGTACCGACAAAATTTGCGGGAGTCCACAAACTAAAAATTAACTTACTGCCCCAAAGGTATGTCAACTTTGCAATTTGCTTAATTTCGTCGCTATAGAAAACGCGATCCCTTTTTGCGCCTTCTTCTTCCGGGCGTTTGCCGCGCAAAAATCTAAAATTTTCGCCGCAAATAATTATATTTGGGTTGACTAATTCCAATTCGCGTTTAAGTTCTTCGGCGTCTTCAGCGGCAAAACGTTGAAGAAGTTCAAAATTACTGCGTTTTTGCCCGTCAGTTTTTTTGATATTTACAATGGCGATTGAACGAATAAGCTCATCACGAATTTTCATAACTTCTTGCTTGTTGTAAGTTATAGGCGCAACAAAAGAATCTTGTATTGCCTTAGTCCAAACTGCAAGCTTAAACATAAAAGTTGAAAAAGAGCCGCGCTCATTCCAATCTGCCGCAAGGTCTGCGCCGTTAGGGAATTTTTCAAGATCGTTGTAACCGCCCGCCTCATTCAAAATAAAGCAAATTCTAACTTTTTGTTTCTTCCAATTTTCAAGATTAATTATACCGTCACGAATAAATCCGCCGTAGGGTGTTTCTTGTTCCGGCATTAAATAGGGTTCGGCAGTTGAAACTTTTTCAGCGTGTTTTCTTGCCCATTCATCGAAAAGCTTTTCTAATGCAGCTGTTTGACTTGCCACAAATAATCACTCCTTTTATTTGAGTGAGATAATTTTTACACAAAATTTTATTTACGTCAAGCTTAATTATTCTAACCACGCCGCGTAAAGTTCGTCAATTTCTAAAAGTTTTGCCTCATGTGCCGCCGCCAATTCTGAAAGTTTTTCCGGCGCGGTTGCCGTGTTTATTTCGTGTTCAATCATTTTCAATTCCATTTCTGCCATTTTAATTTGCGCCTCAAGTTTTTCAAGCTGTTGCAAAGTTTTTTCCGGCGGCGCAGATTTTTTTTGTTGTGAAGATTCTTTTTGCGGCTTAGACTTTGAAATTTTTTCTGATTTTTCAACGGGCGCGGCTTTATCTTCAAATTCTATAACGCGGCTTGTTACGGCGTCCAGTAAATATCTGTCGTGCGTTACGATTAAAATTGTTCCGTCAAAATTTCTAAGTGCATTTTCAATCGCCTCTCGCGCAGGCAAATCTAAATGGTTTGTCGGCTCGTCAAGGATTAAAAAATTTGCGCCGGTTAAAATTAATTTGGCAAGAGCAACGCGGGTTTTTTCGCCGCCTGACATTGCAGAAATTGGTTTTTCGACAACCTGCGCGCCTAAATCAAGCCTTGCAAGTTCGGCGCGGGCGCGTTCATTCGTCAAATTAAATTCGTTTTGCAATTCTTCAATCGCAGTAAGATTTTCATTTAGTTCTTCGTGTCCTTGCGAAAGATAACCAATTTGCACACGGTTGCCGATTTTTACAGTGCCGGAATCATTTTTTAAATCGCCTACGATAATTTTTAAAAGCGTGGATTTTCCGATACCATTTTTGCCGATTAAGCCGACCTTTTCGCCCTTGCGAATTTCCATTGAAAAATTTTTGATAATATTTTTGAAGTTGACATTTTCCAAAATTAAAACGCGGTTAGCAGATTCTGCGGCGTCGCCAAGTTTAACTTTGACAAATTCAGTTGACGGCGGCTTTTCCAAACGTTCCATTTTATCAAGCGCAATTTGACGACTGCGGGCGCGGCGTGCAGTGGAGGCGCGGACTTTGTTTCGGCGCACAAAATCTTCAAGTTTTGCAATTTCTTCCTGTTGTTTTTCGTAAGCTTTAAGTTCAAATTCCCGCCGCTCCGCCTTAAGCTGTACAAATTTTTCATAATTTGCAGAATAAACCGTTGCCTTGCCGTTTTCAATGTCAACAATTTTATCAACGCAATTTTGAAGAAATTTTCTGTCGTGCGTGACGGCAATAACTGTGTAGCGATAATTTTTCAAAAAATCTTCCAAAAAATCAATGGCGTAAATGTCAAGGTGGTTGGTGGGCTCGTCAAGAATCAAAATGCGCGGCTCGTCCAGCAAAGACTTTGCAAGCGCAATTTTGGCAGTTTCGCCGCCGGAAAATTCGTTAGGATTTTTGGCAAGGTCTGTTTCAGTAAAACCTAAGCCGAATAAAATTTTTTTGGCTTGAAATTCTGCGACGCCCGCGCTTAACATTTCGGCAAGCAACGTAGATTTTTTAAATTGCGGAATTTGTTCGGCGTAGCCAATATCTTCCTTGTGAATACCGCTGATAGTTCCGGCGTCAAATTCTTCTGCGCCAATGATAATTTTTAGGAGCGTGGATTTACCCGCGCCGTTTTTTCCCACAATGCCGATTTTTTCGCCGTCCATAATTTTAAAACTTACGTCAGAAAAAATCAGCCGTTCGCCATAAAATTTTGTAACTTTATCAAGTTGAATCATTTTTCTCTGTATACTTTTTCCTATTATTTATTAATTTCTTTTGAAAAAAATTTAACTTACCAAGAGTTAAAATTGTAGAAATCCTTAGAGTATGTTTACAAAGAAAGAAGTTGGCGCGCGCATGACGCCCGCCGCACTCCGTTTTTGCTTGTGACTTTAACTTTAGGTAACGTGAGAAAACGCGGCGGTTATCTTTAAATTTTTGAAAAGTTCGACGCGAAAAACGCAGGCGGGCGTCGATTCTTTCTTTGCCAGGCGTTTCTTTCTTTTTAAGAAAGAAATGCCGACTTGTTAATTCTTAAAAACTTTGTAAAAAAATCCTAGAAAAGTTTCTTTTAGTTTGAGTTTATAACGTCCAACGCAGTCTTAGTTTTTGCCGGTAAAATTGGACGCGAGAGCAAATTTTCCTATTCGTCGAATTTGCAACCGGACGACTGAAGATTCTTTCGTTGCTATTTTCTTTTTTACTTTGGAAAAATAAAGTACATTTACTAATAAAAAATTACTTAAAATAATTAAGATAAATAACTAAGCCGATAATGCCGGGCACGCCAAAAATTCCAACAATCAAGCAATGAATAAAAGTAATTTTTATAACAAAAACATTTAGGAAATTAAAAAGGTAAAGCATAATTGCACCAAGAACGCTATTTTTCAGCAGCCAAAAAGGCAAAGAAACAAGCTGTATCAAAACAACGATAATTGCAACGCCGATAATTGGACCAAGTAAAACTCCAAAATCAAACATTTCCCATTCCATAAAATAGCCTCCTTTAAATTGGCACGCGGTTTTCAATCGCCTTAGCAATGGTAATGCTGTCAGTACCGGCAAAATCCGCGCCAACCGACATTCCCTGCGCGAGTTTCGTAACTTTGACATTGGCGGGCTTTAAAAGTTTTGCGATAAAATGCGCGGTTGCCGTTCCTTCAACATTCGGTTCAAACGCAATTATAACTTCGTGAATGTCATTTGAGTAAACGCGCTCCACCAATTCTTTCAGCCGAATATCTTCCTGCGTAATTCCCGCCATTGGCGAAATTAAACCGCCGGTAACGTGATATTTTCCCGTGTAAAATCCGGCGCGTTCAATGGCGTCCAAATCCTTTGCATCTTTGACAACGCAAATTGTCTGTCCGTCGCGTTTTTCTGAACTGCAAATTTCGCAAATGTCATAGCTTTTATCAATCGTATTAAAACAAATAGCGCAAGAATGAGTTTCAGTTTTAATATTTTTTATGGCGGCGGCTAAATTTTCTACGTCGTCATTTTTCATTTCTACGATATGATAAGCAAGCCGAGCGGCAGTTTTTGCACCGACGCCCGGCAATTTCATTAACGACTCAATTAAAGCCGTCATAGCTTTTGAACTCATATTTACTTCACCTGTTAAGGTCTGAATCCTTTTTGAATAGTTTCTTCACGTGTTGCAAGTGGTACTTAGTTTTTAGGATTCATTTGGTTGACAGAATCTAAAAAAATTTTGCATAAATCAACGCTGCCATTCAAATTAATACCTAAAACCTAATCCCCAATCTTTTGGCACAATTTCAATCAAATAACCGTCCGGGTCTTTAATCCAATAAAGTCCCGCTACTTTGTGCTCTTTGAAGATACAATTCATTTTTTTATGTTTTTCGTAAGCGGCGTTGAAATCGTCAACCATAAAGGCAAGATGCGATAAACTGTCGCCAACATTGTAAGGAAAGGCGCGGCTTTTTATTTCCTGCAATTCCAAAACGTGATCACTTCGGTAAGGGTCGCCCATATAAATAAATATGTAGCTTTTAGTTTCAAGGCGGGCAATTTCGGTTAAGCCGAGAGCCTCTTCATAAAATTTTAAACTGCGCTCAATGTCAAAAACTGTCAAATTTGTATGGTCAAATTTAAAGTGCGGCATCTTTTTCGCCTCAAAAATTAAAAATCTTTTCCCCAATTTTCCGGCAAAACTTCCAACAAATAGCCGTCGGGGTCTGAAATAAAATAAATTCCCAAATTTTTAACTTCGTTGCAAATGCAGTTTAATTTTTTGTGTCGTTGATAAGCCGCGTCAAAATCTTTTACAGTGAAGGCAAGATGAAATTTGTTTTCGCCGAGCTTGTAAGGCGTTTGTCGATTTTTAAACCACTGCAACTCCAGCTGATGTTGACTTTTGAAAGAATCGCCCAAATATACCAAAATAAAATCTTCAAATTCAAGGCGGCTAATTTCGGTTAAGTCCAACGCCTCCTTGTAAAATTTCAAACTGCGCTGCAAATCCAAAACATTTAGGTTGTTATGTGCAAATTTAAACATTTTTTATCCCTCGAAGTTTTAAACTTCATTAAATTTTTTATTTTGACTGAGTAAAAGAAAAATCGCCTAAAATCGATTTTAAGCCGCCTTTCAAAACTTTTTAATATAAAGTTATCGTACAAGTAGTTGAACGGGGCTTGTCGGGCTTGTCAGCGCGTGTACGGGGCTAATTTTTTAAAGTATCGATACAAATTTTTAAGCTGTCAATATTTTCAACATTGAAACTTTTAATTTGCTTGTCGATACGGCGATTAAAACCACAGAGAGTTTTACCCGGTCCGCACTCAACAAAAATATCTGCGCCAAAATTCTGCATAGATTTTACACAGTCAATCCATTTCACGGGGTGATCAGCCTGCGCGACGAGGTTATTTTTAATTTCAGCGGCTGAAGTTTCAAGGTTGCCGTTGAAATTTGCGGCTATTGGAAAGGCAGCATTTTTAATTTCGATTTTATCAAGTTCAGCTGAAAGTTTTTCTGCGGCAGGTTTCATCAGCGTTGAATGGAAGGGCGCACTTACCGGCAAAACAACCGCCTTTTTGGCTCCTGCGGCTTTTAACTTTTCAACGGCAAAATCTACGCCTTTAACCGTTCCCGCGATGACAGTTTGTCCGGGACAATTAAAATTAACCGCCTGAACTTCATCAGAAATTTCATTGCAAATATCAACAATAATTTTATCGTCAAGCCCGATAATCGCCGCCATTGAACCTTCACCGACTGGAACAGCCTCTTGCATAAATTGCCCGCGTTTGTGTACCAAAATTACCGCGTCACGAAATTTTAAAGAACCCGCCGCAACCAGTGCCGAATATTCGCCTAAACTGTGTCCGCCCGCAACTTCAGCTGTAATTCCTTCAGATTTTAAAATTTCAGCCGCAATTACACTTACAATTAAAATCGCCGGTTGAGTGTTTGCAGTAAGTTTTAAATCGTCTTCCGAGCCTTCAAAGCACATTTTTTTTATTGAATAGCCGAGCGCGTCGTCTGCCTCATCGAAAAAATTTTTAGCCACGTCGAAATTGTCATAAAAATCTTTACCCATTCCTACAAATTGTGCGCCCTGTCCCGGAAATACGAATGCGATTTTTGACATTGTAAAACTCCTTTCAGTTGATTTTAGGCAGTAGGCAGTAGTAAAAAGGCAGTAGGGAATTGTTATCACTTTTGCCTTTTGCCTTTTGCCTTATCAAAGATAATTGCTCTGCAAATTTGCTACAGCTTGCGGCAAGCCGTTTACAATATCGTCAATAATTTCTTGTACAGATTTAATATCGTCAAGCATACCGGAAATTTGTCCAATCATAACCGAGCCGTTTTCAACGTCGCCTTCATGTGTAGCCTTGTGCAAACTTCCAACGCCGAGTTGTTCAAGTTCTTCAGGAGAGGCTCCATTTGCCTCCATTTCTAAATATGTGCGCGTCAATTTATTTGCGATAACTCGCGCAGGGTGTCCTAAAGTTCTGCCGGTTACAACAGTTGAACGATCTTTTGCCTTAAGTACAATTTCTTTATAATTGGGGTGGGCGATACATTCTTTGCTCAAAACAAAACGAGTTCCCATTTGAATAGCGTGCGCGCCGAGTGAAAAAGCCGCCGCTAAGCCGCGACTGTCAGCAAAACCGCCCGCTGCAATTACGGGAACATCAACAGCGTCAACAACTTGCGGAATTAAAGGCATTGTACAAATTTCGCCAATGTGTCCGCCGGATTCACAGCCTTCAGCTATAACCGCGTCAACGCCGCCTTTTTCAAGTCTTTTTGCCAACGCTACACTTGCAACAACGGGGATAACTTTTGTACCAATTTCTTTTAAAGCAGGTAAATATTCGCCGGGGTTGCCAGCGCCGGTTGTAACTACAGGAACTTTTTCATCAATTACGACTTGCATAACTTCCTTGACGAACGGCGACATTAGCATAATATTTACGCCAAAAGGTTTTTCTGTCCAACCTTTGCATTTTTTAATTTCTTTGCGTAAAACGTCCGGCGGCATGTGTCCTGCGCCAATTAAACCTAAGCCGCCCGCGTTTGATACTGCAGAGGCAAGTTCAGCAGTTCCTATCCACGCCATCCCGCCCTGAAATATCGGATATTTGATTTTCAGTAACTTACAGATTACGTTGTTTTCAAACATTAAATCTTCTCCTCCTCACTAATTCTATTATAACCTGCGCAAATTTATATTTCAATCTTAGTTAGGATTTAGTTATTAAATTAAAAATTTTTCTAGTCCCTAGCCCTTAATTCCTTTTCAAGCGCGGTTTTAATATGTTCCAAAACGTTATTATGAACATAATCATTAGCAAGCCCAATAGCGTTACAAATTGCCTTAGCGTCGGAGCTGCCGTGACTAATTATGCAATAGCCGTTGACGCCTAAAAGCGGCGCGCCGCCGTATTCAGAGGCGTCCAATTTTTTTGCAAGTTCCTTCAAAGTTGGCATTAAAAGCAACGCGCCGAATTTTGCAGAAACGCCGCCTTCGTTAATCGCCTCTTTAATCAGTTTAAAAATTGTGGTTGCCAGCCCTTCGCCGAATTTTAAAACCACATTGCCCACAAATCCGTCACACACTATCACGTCAAATTTTCCCGTCGGAATATCGCGCCCTTCAGCATTGCCGGTAAAATTTATCGTTGTCATATTTTTAAAAAGTTGCAAAGTTTCTTTTACCTGTTCATTTCCCTTAGTTTCTTCTTCGCCAATATTTAAAAGTCCAACTTCCGGATTTTTTTTGCCCAAAACGTGTTCAACATAAAGCGCGCCCATAATTCCACTTTGCACTAAATGTTCAGGCTTGCTGTCAACATTTGCGCCGCTGTCCAAAAGTAAAGTTACACCTTTGGGAGTAGGAATAGGCGTAGCAATGGCGGGGCGTCCGATTCCTTTAATCCTTTTCAAAATTAATTGCGCCGCTGCAACTGCCGCGCCTGTGGAGCCGGCTGAAAGTACCGCGTCACATTCGCCGCTTTTTACCATTTGCGTTGCCACCACGATTGAAGAATTTTTTTTGTTGCGCACGGCGTCTGCAGGGTGTTCGCCCATTTCGATAATTTCTTCAGTGTGTTTAATTTTTATAGGCAAATTTTGCCAATCCGGAAATTCGCGCAGTACTTCAAGAATTTTTATTTCATTGCCGACTAAAAATATTTCGCAGGAAAATTTTTTTGCGGCGTCAACTGCGCCTTTAACAATTTCTGCGGGCGCGTTATCGCCGCCCATTGCGTCAAGTGCAATTTTCACTTTTACTACTCCCTATAAAAAAAATGAGCAGGTCCAATGCCTGCCCAACAATTTCCGTTATCCTCAAGCCGTTTCAATAACTTCTTTGCCGTCATAATAACCGCATTCCAAGCAAACATGGTGCGGAAGTTTTGGTTCGTGGCATCTCGGACATTTAACTAAATTCGGAGCCTCCAATTTCCAATTTGCGCGGCGTCTGTCACGTCTTGATTTACTTAATTTTCTTTTTGGTGCTGCCAAGTTTCACACCGTTACTGAAAAATTTTCAAGGCAAATTAAAAATTCACTCAAGAAATTTCAATAACGGAGTTCACCTCCTTATAAAATTTTCCTACTGTCAAAAATCTTTGAATTTCATTAACGGTGCAAGGCGCGGGTCAACATTAAACCTTTGGCAATTACACTCGCCTTCATTCAAGTTTTTTCCGCAGACGGGGCAAAGTCCCTTACAATCAACTTTGCAAAGATTTTTTATCGGTTGACTTGCAATTAGCGTATCTCTTACAAGATCCGTTATATCGATAAGGTCTTCAATAATTTCCGCGCTGTCAATTTCTTCCTCAAACTCGTGAATTTGATTTTCTTTCGATAACGCTAGACATCTGTCACAATTAAATTCTTTGCAACATTTTATTTTTCCGCGTATAATTATTCCCAAATCGTTACTCACAGTTTCGCCTGAAATTTCCAATTCGCCCAAAAATTTGCCATTATCCAAAAAATCTTCACTGCAAAATTTTTCTGCCGAAATTTTAAAATTAAAAGGCACACTTTCGCCCTTAAAAATCTGCACTTTGAGCATTTTACAACACCGCCGCTGTTATTGTCAAGAATTACTTCAAATACTTCAACGCCGCTTGCAAATATCCTTTCAAAATTCTTTCATTATTGTAAATTTTGTTACAGTTTAAAAATTACGCCACGCAGACGCGCTATAATCGCCGACAAGCCCCCTTCAGCAACTTTTACGATATTTTATACCAAAATTAAATTTAACCCGCCTTAATTTTGTTACAGTTTAAAAATTAAGCCTCGTAGACGCGCTGTAATCGCCGACAAGCCCCTTTCAAAATCTTTTACGATACTTTATACCAAAATTAAATTTAACCCGCCTTAAAATCGATTTTTAATACAGCACTTGCCGCTTTAAAAATATTCGTTTACAATGTATGAAAATTTTTTATGTTTAAATGTAATTTCTTTTTTCTACAGCCTGCGCGGTTTTGCGTGCTATTTTTTGTGAGTTAAGCGGTAGAAATTTAAAGGTAACAGCCGCGTTTTCTTTCGTTGCAGTAATTTTAATTTCCAACAAAAAACGAAGTGAGGCGGGCGACTTTCAAATTTTTTGCTGTTTTCTGATTTTTAATTTGTGGAGGTTTTTATTATGAGTAATGGAAGAATTTTTATCGGCGAAGATAAAACTTTGGTAATGCTGATTAACAAAAATTCAGCCGAAATTTCCTGCAACGGCGCGCCAATGAAAATTTTGACTGCAAACACTACCGACGCCGCGCAAGAAAAGCACGTCCCCGTAGTCGAAGTTGACGGCAACAAAATTTCTGTAAAAGTTGGAAGTGTTCCGCACCCAATGACAGAGGCGCACCTTATCGAATGGATTTACTTGCAAACGAAATTTGGCGGACAGCATCGCTATTTGACTTTCAATGATAAACCGGAGGCAACTTTTTTCATTGCTGAAGGCGATACTCCTTTAGCCGTCTATGAATATTGCAATTTGCACGGGCTCTGGATGACTAAAATTTAACTTGAAAATTTTCCAACTAAAAAAGCCGCCCTTGTAGTGGGATAGTGCGGTAGTGTTATAGTACGATAGTAATTACTATCCAACTACTCCACTATCAAACTACCAAACTATAAAGGCGGCTGATTTTTTTGTAGAAAAATATTTATTAGAAGAAAATGCTTGCACGCGCAAACAAAGTTCTATCGTCTCCACCGCCAAAATATTTGCCGTGGAAATAAGCTAATTTGGTTAAAGTATTTTTATAGGGCGTCCACGTTGCGCCGACTTCAAAACCTTTTTTATTGACAAAGCTGAAAGTATCATAAGTGGGGACAATAGAAACTGTACTTGGAGCATAACGATAGGCGGCATATACGCCCCAACTTCCTTTTTCATTTCTGTTTGCGCCTTTATAAGAACCTTCGATATTGTAAGCGGTTTTATCTTTATTAGCTTTATTATTGTGAGCTACTGCGCCGAAAAGTCTCCAATCTTCGCCAATGTTGAATCCTACGCCGCCGGCTATGATACTTGCCTTATTATCAGTGCCACCTTCTTTTAAGTAATGATAACCTATTCCGGCGTCAACTTTATCATTGAAATTGCTTGTAACTTCTGCGCCAATATAATTTCCGTCAATTATACCGCTATCCCAATGTCCGCCATTGACAATAACTTTGGTTTTATCACCGAAAATGAATTGAACACCGCTGAAAAAGTCATCTGCAACAAGTCCTTGATCTGAATTTGTGAACAGCGGCATTTTACCGGCGTTAAGTTGGAATTTATTAAATTTAGATTCCAAATAAGCGTAAGTCATTGCCGCGTTACTTTCGCTGTCATTATCCATTCTGTAGGAGCCTGTAATACGTGATTTAACAGTAAAATGATCGTCAATTTTAAAAGTTGGGAAAAGTCTAAGTTGAAGTTGGCTGACATCGGGAGCCTTATAGCGATTCCAAAAACGATAACGCAATTCACCGGAAATACTAAATTTTTCCAACAAAGGATTTTTGCCTGTTCTTTCCAATTCAGTAACACGTGAATCTAATTCATTAACGTCTCTTCTGCTTGCGTTAGAATTACTTTGTTGTTCACGAATAATGCGCTCCAATTCAGCAACACGTGCGCGCAGTTGTGCAACTTCTTCATCAGTTGGAGTTGCAAAAGTTGTTGACGCTGCGCCCAAAACTATTGCCGCCGTTAAAGCTGATGCGATTGACTTTTTCATTAAAAATCCTCCTTAAAAAGTTTCGATAACCTGTACAAAAAATCTTGAGGAATTTTAATTGAGTGTCCGCGTTTCCTCAAAAATTCCCTTCAAGATTATTTTTTTAACCGCGTCGAATATTAGCATAATTAAAAATTTTTTTCAAGTAATTTGTTATATTTACAGCGTGTCAAAATATCCCCGTCCCTAGCCTTTAGTCTTTAGCCCTTATCCCTTAAATATTTGCAATGCTAAAAAAAAAATGCTATACTGCGCGCGTACTAAAATATTTTTTGGAGGGTGGAAATTATGGCAAGTAAAATATTCGTTTTCTTTAATTGCAACGCCGAAAAAGATCCTTCGACGATGAATATCTTTTACAACAATGTTACTTTCAAAGATACGCCAATTTCGCGCAGGAGACTTTTTCAAAAGATTAACTCCGAGAGAATCGCAGGGCGCGTCCAAATTACTGACGAAAATCTTTCAAAAATCGAAGAAATTATTATGAAGGGCAACCCTGTTGACGCCACTAACTTAATCACTTACGGTGCGGTTAAAGAACTCAAATGCCTTTAATCTGCAGAATTTTTTAGGAGGCTGGAAATTTGAAATATATGACGGGAAATGAACTGCGCGAGGCGTATGTAAAATTTTTTGAAAGTAAGGGACATTTACATTTGCCGAGCGCGTCACTTATTCCTAAAGACGATCCAACTTTGTTAATGATAGGCGCGGGAATGGCTCCCTTTAAAGCATTTTTCACGGGCAAAGTTACGCCGCCGCGCCGCCGCGTTACAACTTCTCAACGTTGCGTGCGTACCGGCGATATTGAAAACGTCGGCAGAACTGCGCGACACCATACATATTTTGAAATGTTGGGAAATTTTTCATTCGGCGATTATTTCAAAGAAAGTGCAATTCCGTGGGCATGGGAATTTTTAACCGAAATTTGCGAATTGCCAAAAGATAAACTTTGGATTTCAATTTATCCCAAAGATGACGAGGCAGAAAAAATTTGGAAACAACAACCCGGCTTAAATCCCGCGCATATTGTGCGAATGGAAGATAATTTTTGGGAAATTGGCACGGGCGGTCCTTGCGGTCCGGATTCTGAAATTTATATCGATTTGGGCGAAGAGCGCGGCTGCGGTAAAGAAACTTGTGCGCCCGGTTGCGATTGTGACAGATATTTGGAAATTTGGAATTTGGTTTTCACTCAATACAATAAAACTGAAGACGGCAAGTACGAGCCTTTGGAACATAAAAATATTGATACAGGTTGCGGGCTTGAAAGGCTTGCATCCGTTTTGCAAAACAAGAAAACCAACTTTGAAACAGATTTACTTTTTCCGATTATCGAATACGTTGAAAAATGTTGCGGCTTGAATTACGGCGACGACGCCAAAAAAGATATTTCCTTCAAAGTCATTGCCGACCACGCCCGCAGTATGTCAATTATGATTATGGACGGGATTCTGCCTTCAAACGAAGGGCGCGGCTACGTTTTGCGCAGAATTTTAAGACGTGCAATTCGTCACGGGCGAATGTTGGGAATTAAAGACGCTTTCCTTGAAGGCGCGGTTGACGCTGTTGCAAAAATTTATAACGGCGTTGCTGACTTTGAAGAACTTGAAAAAAATATTTCCTACATTAAAAAAGTTATTCGCATTGAAGAAGATAGATTTGCAGCAACCCTCGCGCAGGGCATGGAACTTTTGAGTAAAGAAATTGACGCCGTTAAACAGGCTAAAAAATCTGAACTTGGCGGCGAATTTATTTTCAAACTTTATGATACTTACGGTTTCCCCTTTGAATTAACTGAAGAAATTTTGGCTGAAAATTCTTTGACGCCCGACAAAGACGGCTTTAACGCGGCTATGGAAAATCAGCGTAAACGCGCCCGCGCCGCTCGTGCCGCCAATGAATGGGCAGCAATTCCCGACCTTTCTTCAATCGATACAAAATCTTTGAAATCTGACAGCGCGGCTACTGAATCGAAAATTGTTGCAATGTGGAAAAACGGTAAACTTGTCGAAGAAATTCAAGACGGCGACGAAGTAGGAATAATTTTGCAAGTCACGCCTTTTTATGCTGAAGGCGGCGGGCAAGTCGGCGACGTTGGAGAATTTTTGGGCGAATTTTGCAAAATCAGAATCGACAACGCAAAAAAACTTCCCGACGGTACAATTTACCATGAGGCGTACGTTGAGGAAGGGCAAATTAAACGCGGCGAAACTGTAAAAATTATCGTTGACGCAGATAAAAAACTTTCTTCAGCGCGTAACCATACTGCTACACATTTATTGCAAGCCGCGCTTAGAAAAATTGTTGGTGAACAAGTTCATCAAGCAGGCTCCCTTGTTACGCCTGAAAGACTGCGTTTTGACTTTTCAAATTTTGAACCTGTCACGCCTCAACAAATTTCAGCCGTTGAAGAAATGGTAAATGAAGAAATTTTAAAGGCGGTTGACGTCGATATTAAACAGATGAGCATTGACGACGCAAAAAAATTAGGCGCAATGGCTTTATTCGGCGAAAAGTACGGAAATATTGTACGCGTTGTTACAGTTCCAAATTTCAGCTGTGAACTTTGCGGCGGCTCTCACGTCAAAAACGTCGGGCAAATTGGCAGATTTAAAATCGTCAGTGAAAGTGGCGTAGCGGCGGGCGTGCGCAGAATTGAGGCAATTACAGGACGCGCCGCAATTCTTGACGCCAATAAACAAAATCAAATTTTAAATTCTGTTTCAACATTGTTAAAAGTTCGTGCTGAAGATTTACCCGCACAGGTTGAAAAAATTCTTGCCGAAGATAAATCCATGAAAAAGCAACTCGAACAAGTTCAATCAATGAAAGAAAAAGCTGAAGCGCAAAAACTTTTAATGGCGGCAAATGAAATTGGAAAAGTTAAATATTTATCCGGCGTCGCGCAGGCTGAAAATATGGATAAACTGCGCGAAATTGCAGATTTTCTTGTTGATAAAGTTGATACGGGCGTTGCAGTTTTGGCGGCGGTAAATGAAGGCAAAGTTAATCTTGTGGTTAAAGCTGACAAAAAAGCCGTTGCACTCGGAGTTCACGCCGGAAAAATCGTCAAGGAAATTTCAAAACTTATTGGCGGCGGCGGCGGCGGGCGTCCCGATATGGCACAAGCAGGCGGTAAAAATCCTGACGGCTTGCCCAAAATGTTTGAAACTGCCGAAAGTTTAATTCGTAATTTAGGCAAGAGACAAGAGGCATAAGGCAAGAGTTTTTATTACTGACTACTGCCTTTTGCCTTCTGCCTAAAAACTGACTGAAAGGAAGTTTTTCAATGTTTAAATCAATGGTAGACGCGGCGGCGAAAAAACTCGGCGGCGTTGCTGAAAAACTCGATGACGCCGTTGAAAAAGCCAAAGAAAAAAAAGACGAAATTAAAGAAAACGTTGCAGAAAAAATCGACGACGCCAAAGAAAAAGTTGTCGAAACTAAAGACAATATCAAAGAAACTTTCGAAGAAAAAGTTGACGACGCAAAAGAAAGAGTTACTGCCGCCAAAAATGATTTAGTCGAAACTAAAGACAATATCAAAGAATCCGTTGAAGAAAAAGTTGACGACGCAAAAGAAAGAGTTACTGCCGCTGCAAAAGATCTTTCCAATGCTAAGGGCACTGTAAAAGAAGTTGCAGGCGACGTTAAAGAAAGTGTAAATGAAAAAGTCGATAACGCCGTTGAAAAAGCCAAAGACGCCAAATTTAATGCTGAAATGGCTGTTAAAGGCGCAATTCGCAGCCACCTTAAAGAAACTACTCAACAAATTCAAAAAGCTGGCGGCAATTTAAAAGATTAAAAATTTTTTAACTTAAAATAAAATAGAAAAACCCTTCCAAATGAGGAAGGGCTTTTTTATTATTAATTATAAATTTTTATTTTGGGGCGTTTTGTATCCATACCTGAGAATTTTTATTTGCGGCAGGTTTATTTTGTGCCATAACTCCAACTAAATTATGCGGCGTGTAAAGTTCCTCAAGATAATTTATATCTTCGTCAGAAAGTTTTAAATCTGTAGCCTTAGCCGCGCCGTCGATATGATGAAATTTTGTTGCGCCAACAACCGGCGATTCAACTTTTGTTAAAAGCCACGCCAAAGAAATTTCTGTCATTGAGACGCCGTATTTTTCAGAAAGTTCAATGACGCGCTCAATAATTTTTGAATCAGTTTCAGCCGTTGCATCATATTTAAATTTTGCATAAGAATCTTCCTGTAAACGTTTTGAAGTTTCGCCGGGCTTTTTGGAAAGTCTGCCGCTTGCAAGCGCACTGTAGGGCGTCATTGCAATATTTTCTTCTGCACAAAACGCCGCCATTTCCCGTTCTTCCTCGCGGAAAATTAAATTGTAATGATTCTGCACTGAAATAAATTTGGCGAAATTATTTTTTTCTGCAAGCGCGTTAGCCTTTGCAAGTTGATAAGCGTAACAATTCGCAATTCCAATGTAACGAACTTTTCCGGCTTTAACAGCGTTGTTTAATCCTTCCAAAATATCCAAAATCGGCGTCTGATAATCCCACATATGATAAATATACAAGTCAACAAAATCCATTCCTAGATTTTTCAAACTTCTGTCAATCATATCTGCAATATGTGCTTGTCCGCTGATATTATTTTCAATTTCGGCAGGAGAGCGCGGCAAAAATTTTGTGGCTATAAAAACTTCCTCGCGTTTTGCAAAATCTTTCAGCGCACGCCCTACAAATTGTTCACTGCTGCCTTGCTGATAAACTATCGCAGTATCGAAAAAATTTATTCCACTTTCCAGCGCGTGTTTGATAATTTCACGGGATTTTTCTTCGTCAAGTGTCCAGCTGTGTTGACCGGTTGCCGCGTTGCCGAATCCCATACAGCCCAAACAAATTCTTGAAACATTTAAATTTGAATTGCCGAGTTTAACATATTTCATAAAAATTCCTCCCCAAAAAATTTTTCAATCGTCCATATTTTGATTTATAAAATCTTGAATTTCTTTAAAAGAATCTAAACTGTCCTGCAATTCCGGCAACATTAAAGCGAAGTCGTGCGGCATACCGGGATAAACCGTTAAAACAACTTTCACATCGTCAGCCGCCGCTTTTTTTGCAAGCTCAATACATTCATCTAAAAGTAATTCGTAGCCGCCGGATTGAATTAACATTGTAGGAAAATTTTTTAAATCTGCATAAATTGGCGAAAGGCGCGGGTCTTTTACTTTGTAACCTTTGGCGTAAGCAGGTTTTTTAATTGCCTCGAAAAGCGGAGAATATCCTTTGCCCAAAACTAAATCTCGTGTTTCATTGTATTTGCGTGAAGGAAAATTCGTAGTCATAGCCGCCCACGGCGATACTAAAATATTTAATTTCGGTTGCGGAAGATTATTTTCTTTCAGATAAATTGAAAGTGCCAAAGTCAAATTTCCGCCCGCAGAATCGCCAATTACAATAATATTTTCCGGCGCAATTCCACGATTTAAAATTTCTTTGTAAGCTTTAACGGCGTCTTCTTGCGCGGCAGGAAAAGTATTTTGCGGAGCAATTCTGTAATCAATCATGTAAACTTGTTTTGCGTCTGCAAGCACGCCTTGAATTATCCCCAAATTTCTGTGACCGTTTCTAAGCGGCAAAACGTAGCCGCCGCCGTGAAATTGCAAAACAACTCTTTCAGTACCGGCATTAGGATTTTCCAAAACTTCGCAGGGTAAACCGTCAAGCTCAAATTTTTCATAATTCCAGCCGTCGGGAACTTCAAAATTTATTGCGGCAGGTTTAGCATTTGGCGCAGGATGAAAAAGCGCGTTCATTTTTTCGGCAATGTAATTTTGTTTTGCAGTTCCTTCAAGTTTTACGCTGTCTTGTGGAAAGTTCCACGCCGCCGCCGCAAATACCGTTGAAAAATTTAAAATCAGCGCAGACACTACGATTAAAAATATTTTCCGCACAAAATTTACCTCCTTACAAAAAAGCCGCCGACTTTTGCCGACGGTTTTTATTTTTTCAAAGTGCGCCAAATTTTTACTTTTTGTTTTCAGCCATAAACTGTTTCAAAGTTTTGCCGCCGACCCCCCAATTATCAAGGTCGTTTTCTTTAACAAGGACGTAGAAAAATTTTTCGTCAACGCCCAAAATTTCGCTCGCTTTTTTGGTAAGCTCGGCAATTAATTTTTCCTTTTGCTCCTGCGTTGGATGAACCGCTTCAACTGAAATTAACGGCATAAAAATTCCTCCCTAATTTAAAATTTTTATAACAGCGTCGCCGACACTAGCCGCGCTTGCGGGATTTTGCCCCGTAACAAGCCGCCCGTCAACAACAACATTATCGCTCCAATTTGCGGCGGCGTGATGAGTTGCGCCGTGTTCGTTAAGTTTATCTGCCAACAAAAACGGTACAATTTTTGTTCCTTGCACTTCGTCTTCTTCGGCGTTGGTAAAGCCCGTAACATTTTTTCCGGCAACTAAATAATTTCCGTTGCTAAGTTTGACATTTACGAGAGCCGCCGGACCGTGACAAACTGCAGAAACAACGCCGCCGTTTTCGTAAATTTCACGAGTAACTTTATCAATCGCCGCGCTGTCCGGAAAATCCCACATCACGCCGTGCCCGCCTGCGAAAAATATTGCAACATAATCTTTGGCGTTGACTTCAGAAAGTTTCAGCGTGTTTTGATATTTTTTCTGAAAAGTTGGATTGTCCCAAAATTTTTTATTAATTGCGTCAGAAAAATCTAAACTGCCTTCATCAATCGGAGGCTTGCCGCCCTTAATCGACGCCAAAACAGTTTCGTAACCCGCCGCCTCAAATTTTGCCATTGGGTGAGTAAGTTCACTAAGCCAAAAACCGGTAGGAATACCCGTGTTGCCTTTGACATTGTTGCTTGTTACCACGCACAAAATTTTTTTCATATTTACACCTCGTATTTGAAAAACATTCCGTCAGTTAAAAATTTTTCGGCGTCTTTAACAATTTTTGTAATATCTTCGCCGTTGCAAATAATTTTTTCGTCAAAGCAGGGCGCGTCCATTTTGATTTTATGTTTAGCTTTTTCAAGTGAAAAATAATTTGCCTCCGCAGAAAAATTCGGTACGGGTTGAATCATTGAATTGTTGTACGTTTCCAAAACTTCAGCCGCCGAAATTCCCTTAGGCTTAATATTTTCGTATTCTGCGAAAGTTGCCTTTTTGAGTGGTCCGCTTTCACGATAAATTTTATTTGCCTGCGCGACAATTTTTTGTTCGTCAGAATTGAGCGGCGCAAAATTTTTCATTGTTGCAAGATTATCTTTGACTTGTTCCAAATTTGACATACCGGAAATTACGGCGATAACGTCTTCAAGACTTGCCGCAAAACGTATCGCCCAACTTGCAACCGAATTTTCGGGCGCGGCAGTTTTAAAAATTTTTTCGACTTCAGCCGGAGCCTTTGCCAATGTACCGCCTTTTACCGGCTCCATTATCAAAACTTTTTTGCCGTGCTTGCGAATTGTTTCATAACATTTTTTCGACTGAATGTAATAACTTTCCCAGTCAATATAATTTACGACAATTTGAACTGCCTCAACTTCCGGATGTTCAGTCAAAATTTTATCCAAAACTTCTGCCGAATCGTGGAAAGAAAAGCCGATATGTTTAATTTTACCTGCGGCTTTCCACTTTTTCATATGCTCAAACATTTTGCAATTTTTGACAACGCCCTCATAGCGAATGATATTCATATTGTGCAACAAAAAATAATCGAAGTACTCGACGCCGCAATTTTCAAGCTGCTTGTTAAAAGTTTCTTCGACTTGATTTTCTTCATTAATTGCGAAAATTGGAAGTTTTGAAGTCAAAATAAATTTGTCGCGGGCGTAACGCTTGACCAAACATTCTTTAATTGCATTTTCGCTCGCTCCTCCGTGATACACAAACGAAGTATCGAAATAATTAAATCCCGCCGCCAAATATTCGTCAACCATTTTTTTTACTTGTTCCAAGTCAATGTCAGTTTGATTATTGGATAGCAACGGCAGACGCATCCATCCGAATCCCAAATTTGCCATAGAATCACCGCCTCAAATAATTTTTTTGATACGCGGATTGTGATATTGCCCGCGCCCTTCAGTTTGATTGTTGAAATTAATTGCATTTTTGGGGCAACAGTGCAGACAGCCGAAACAAAGCGTGCATTTTTCTTTTACCCAGACGGGCTTTTTATTTTGAATTTCAATGACTTTAAGCGGGCATTGACGCGCACATTTGCCGCAACCTACGCAATTTTCATTGACTGTAAAATTTTTTGTGTCGCGCAGATTTTCATAAATTGCATAACGCTTTTCAGCCTCTTCAGCCGAAATGCTTGCAGGGATTTTAATTTTTTCTTGACGCAAAATTTTTCCAACAATTTCTTTTAAAGCCGGCTCAACTTTACTTTCAGCTTGTTCAACATATTTTTTATCATTCAAATCAAAAAACGGCGTCCAGTTGTCAACCATAAAAATTACAAATTCCGCGTCGAGTTGCAAGCCGAAATTTTGTAAAGTTTTTTCTGCCTCAAGATTAATATTGCCCGCGCCGCCACCGCAAGTTGCAACAAAATAGGTGTAGTGATTTTCGCCTTTAACGTTGATTTTAATATTTTTGAAAAAATCTTTGACGATTGAAGGAAATCCGCCAAAATAAACCGGCAGTACCACGCCGAAATTTTCATTTTCTGCAAGCGTGAAATTTTTTTCGCCGCCGTTTAAAACTTGCCGAATTGAAATAACTTTGTCATTCGTGGCAGCGGCTATTTGTTCTGCAACAAATTGACTGTTGCCGGTTGACGAAAAATAAATAATCATCGTTAAACTCTCCTAAAATTTTTTTATGCACAAGTGCCGCCGTCAACCGCGTAATCTGCGCCCGTTACAAAACTTGATTCTTCTGACGCCAAAAACGCAATTACAGCCGCGACTTCTTCAGATTCTCCAAAACGTCCGAGCGGTACAATTTTTTTAACCGTTTCGATATGTTTTTTAGATTCTTCTTCAGATAAACTTGTTTTATCGTAAATTGGCGTCCAAATTGGTCCCACTGAAACCGAATTGACACGCACGCCGTCAGCCGCCAATTCTTTTGCCCAAGCACGAGTTAAAGCTACCAACGCCGCCTTACTTGCAGAATAAACCGACATATTGGGCATTGGTTTTGAGGCGTTCGCCGAGCCAATATTTATAATCGTACCTTTAGATTCTTTCAGCATTTGTAAAAATTCTTGCGAAAGTTCAATAACCGCTTTAACATTCGTTGCAAAAGTTTTATCGACTTCAGCCATTGAAATTTTTCCCAGCGGCGCAACAGGTGCAACACCGGCATTATTTACAAGCGCATCAAGCCGCCCAAATTTTTCTTTAACGACGTTCAAAATTTTTTTAATATCTTCAGTTTGGTTAATGTCAGCAGCTTCATAGAAAATATTTTCGTGTTGTGCGGCGGATTCTTTCAAAGTTTTTTCGGTACGCCCGATAATCAAAACTTTTGCGCCTTTTTCGGCGAGATATTTTGCGGCAACTGCTCCAATTCCTGAACCTGCGCCCGTTATCAAAATAACTTTATCTTTCAATCCGCGCATAATTTTTTTAACTCCTCTGCAAGTTTTTCAGCGTGGCGAATTGCTTTTTCTTTCATTGCCTGAAGTTTTGCGTCGTCGTGGCGGCTTGCGTAGGAAAGTCCGCCGCTGTAAATTATTCCCGCCAATTCCATATTACAAGATACTACAAAATTTTTGAACGGCGGGTAAAACGCTTCAATAGGATAATTTTGTTTGCCGCCCTCTTGATACATTTCTTCCGGCGCACCCGACGTGAACGAAATTATAACTTTTTTGCCGACTAACGCCTTGCCTTTCGAGCCGTGCGAAAATCCGTGTACAAAAACATCTTCCTGATATTTATGCAAAATTGACGGCATCGAATACCAGAAAAACGGGAATTGAAAAACTATCACATCTGCTTTAACGAGCCGCGCCTGTTCTTTTTCCACTTCAATTTTGTAATTGGGATATTCTTTGTCCAAGAAAAGATATTCTGCCTGAGGTAAAAGTTCCTGCAACTTGTTCAAAATAATTTTGTTCGCAAACGAATTATTTTCTAAGTCCGTATGTCCCGAAATGATTAAAACATTCTTCATAAAAATTGCCTCTCAAAATTTTTATCTGGAATTATTTTTTTCTGTCCCAATTTTTCATAGAATCGCCCATCATTTCGACGTGTCCGCGAAATCCCGCAACGGGAATTTTATTCAACGCTGAATCCAATTCCAAAAACTCTTCGTCAGAAAGTTGTACATTCCACGCGCCGAGATTTTCCAAAATTCGTCCTTGATTTTTGGAGCCGGGAATTGGCACTACATTTTTATATTTTTTCAGCATCCACGCCAACGAAATTTGCGCGGGCGTTGCATTTTTATTTTCGGCAAATTTTTTTATCAAGTCCAAAATTGGCTGATTTGCCTCAAGATTTTCCCGCTTTAATTGCGGGACAAATTTTCTTACGTCATCGCTGTGAGAAAAATCTGTTTGAGTCGTAACTTTGCCCGACAAAAAGCCGCTTGCAATAGGCGAAAACGGCACAACACCAATATTATTTTCAAGGCAGTAAGGGATAACTTTTTCTTCAATACTGCGCTCAATCATAGAATAAATATTTTGCACGGCAGCAAGCGGCGTAATTTCTTGCGCTTTTTTAATCGTGTCAACCGAAACTTGAGAAAGTCCCCAGCCGCGAATAATCCCCGCGTCAATAATTTTGCCCATAGCGTCAGCAATTTTTTCGACGGGAATTTCAGGATTGACTCTGTGCAAATAGTACAGGTCAACATAATCTGTTTGCAAATTTTTCAGCGAATTTTCCAAGTGCGATTTAATCACGTCAACAATATTTTTTCCGGAAATTTCATCAACAGTAAGCATAAATTTTGTTGCAACGACAATTTTTTGACGAAAATTTTTTACGGCTTTACCCAAAATTTTTTCATTGTGTCCTTTGCTTTCAGGTAACATATTAGGCGCGTAGCCTTCAGCCGTGTCAAAAAATGTGCAACCGAACTCATACGCCTTTTGAATCGCCTCAATACTGTAACTTTCTTCGGGAATATCGCCGTAGCCGTGCGAAAATCCCATACAGCCCATTCCTATTGGCGAAACTTCCAAATTTCTTAAAAATCTTTTTTCCATTTTAAAATCACGCCTCCAAAATTTTTTTAGCATTATTAATGTAAATTTTTTCAAGCCAATTTCTTTTTGCCAATTCAGAATCCAACGCTTGCTTTTTCTTCAGCAAAATTGGCACGGGTACGTAAGGATAATCTGAACCGTAAATAATTTTTTCTGCGCTTGTAATTTTCAATAAAATATCCATTTGCTCCGGCATAGGATCGCCCGCCAAGTCGAAATACAAATTTTTTAAACCTGCCGAAAAATTTACCGGCGGCATTAAATCCATTGACGCCAACATTTGAAACATTGCGCCCGCCCGCTGTTTCATATACGGCAAGAATGAGCCGCAGTGTGGAACGATTAATTTTATGTTGGAAAATTTTTCAAGCGTTCCGTTCGCCAAAAGATTTAAAATCGCCCGCGTTGTATCTGCGGGATATTCAAACAACGCCATTACTTTGCCCGTTACAACTTTTTCACGCGGCAACATTCGCGCAGGGCTCGGATGCAAAATTACAAGCGATTTTCTTTTGTGCAATTCTTCAAAAATTGGGTTTAAAATTTCGTCGCCCAAATAAACGCCGTCTGAATTGCTTGCAACTTTTACGCCCAACGCGCCCAATTTTTCTGTTGCATATTTAATTTCGGCGATTGAACTTTCAACGCTCGGCATTGGTAAAACTGCCACGAATCCAAATTTGTCGGGAAATTTTTTACAGAGCGCGGCTAATTCTTCGTTAATTTCTCTTGCAATTTCTATTGAAATTTTTTCGTTTGCCGCGCCGTTATAAATGTGCGGCGTTGCCATTGATAAAATTGTAAAGTCTATTCCCGCGTCCGCCATAAATTTTAAATGTTCGTCCGCCGTCCATTTCGGCAAGGGAAATCCTTCTTCGGCTTGCGCGTCGATTTTTAATTTTTTCAAGCCTTCAATGTACGAGGGTAAAATTGCGTGCGCGTGAAAGTCAATTTTTAGGGAAAAAGTTTTTGCCTCCGCCAAATTAAATCTTCCCAACGCAACCGCTAAAATTCCTGCGCCGCTTAACTTTAAAAATTCCCTGCGATTCACAAACTTGCTCCGATTTTGTAAGCCGCGTCGCCAAATTCTGAATTTTCAACTGCCGAGCGATAACCGCAACCTACCGCCCAAACTTGCCCGACGTCTTGCCATTCCATATATCTTACCAAAGTTTCATAATGTTTTTGCAACGCCGTCATTGTCCAATCTGCGGTATTCCACGCCGTTGCCATTATGATTGATTTTTTTCTGTGAAGTCTTTCAGTGCGTGAATAAAATCTGTCAATGATAGTTTTAAGTTGCGCCGAAAAGCCGAAATAGTAAAGCGGCGTAACTAAAACAAGTAAATCTGCCTGCAACATTTCCGGCATTAATTTTTTTTCGATAGCGTCTTGAAAAATGCAAGGTCCATCCATTCCGCAACTGTCACAGCCGCGACAAGGGTGCGTTTCTTCATTAGCCGCGTCAAATGTAAAAATTTCGTGTCCTTTAGACTTTGCGCCCTCAATAAATTTTTGTGCCAAATATCTTGACGTAGATTTAGTTTCAGAATGAGGGCTACTGTTGATAACTACGATTTTCATTTTTTTACCTCCGGAAATATTTTCAGTTGCCGCCGAATTTTTTTCATCAGCTGACGCCGCCAATCCGCAACCGCTCAAAAACAAAGTTGCCGCGCCAATTCCCATTATTTTAAAAAATTCTCGTCTGTTCATTTTTACTCCCAAATAAAAATTATTTTTGCAGAATAAATTTTTCGCCCGGTGCAAGCGCGTGGACTCTTTCAGGATTGACAACGGCGGCGGCAAGCGCGGCGGGGTTGCCGTTGAAAGTATTCATATTCGGTGCGTCAACGCTCCCCCAATGTATGCAAATTAAATCTGCGCGCGGATAAGTATTCGCCAATTTTACCGCGCCTTCAAAAGTTATGTGCCAACTGTTATCCGCAAAATCCAACAAAATTATATCCGGTTGCGGCATTTCCAACTGTTCTTTTAATAATCTTGAATCGCCCGGCAACCAAATTTTCCCGTCCGGCGTCTCAATCCAAAATCCGCAATAATCCTCAAGCTTATAATCCCGCCAATGATATTTGGGATAATCATTTTTCCAATTATGCTCGGCGGGCGTCAACTTAATTTTCATTTCGCCAACTGTAAAAGTTTCGTTAATATCGTGTCCAATACCGTTTAAGCCTTCGTCGCGCAGGAGTCCCGCTACAAATTGCGGCGCGTGATATTCCTTGCAAATATTTTTGACGTCTTGACAAGTCGGCTTGCTAAAGTGGTCGTTATCGTCGTGCGTGATTAAAACTGCGTCAAGCGCGGGAATATCTTTTGGCAGAATCGGCATTTCAATTAGTAAAGGCATATCAAAACCTTCAAGCAGCGGATCAATCATAATTTTTGTACCGCGGCTGTTAATAAAAATGCTTGCGTTGCCTAGCCAATAAACCGCCGTGTTGTCGATTTTTTCAAAATCTTTGGCAGTTAGCGGAATTGTCGCCGCCGGTATTGCCTGTCCTTTTTCGTTTTTGCTGACGTTCAATTTAAACTCTCCTAACTTAATAATTTTAAAATGCAGTTGTAAGCCAATTCGTAAATCGTATGGTAAATAAAATTTGTACCTGCCGCGTCCATTGCGGCTTTTTGTTTTTCATTTACTACCGCGTAGGGATAAATTCCATAAACGAACGGAAAAAACGCGTACCAAAAATTTTTCTTTTCAATTTCGGTTTTTGCAGAAAAAAATTTATTCCAATAATTTTAAAATGCAGTTATATGCCAATTCGTAAATCGTATGGTAAATAAAATTTGTACCTGCCGCGTCCATTGCGGCTTTTTGTTTTTCATTTACTACCGCGTAGGGATAAATTCCATAAACGAACGGGAAAAAAGCGTACAAAAAATTTTTCTTTTCAATTTCGGTTTTTGCAGGAAAAAAATTTATTCCAATAATTTTAAAATGCAGTTATACGCCAATTCGTAAATCGTATGGTAAATAAAATTTGTACCTGCCGCGTCCATTGCGGCTTTTTGTTTTTCATTTACTACCGCGTAGGGATAAATTCCATAAACGAACGGGAAAAAAGCGTACAAAAAATTTTGCTTTTCAATTTCGGTTTTTGCAGGAAAAAATTTATCCAAACATTTTTTGACGGTCGCTAAGGATTTGCCGTAAACTTTTTTGAACTCAATTAAATTTTCTGCGCGACAGTTCATTTCCATATCAAAGTGATTCATTGTCATTAATTTTAAAAGTTGCTCTCGATTCACTAAAGTTTTTGCCAGTAAATCTGAAAATTTTTCCCGCGTCAATTTTTCGTTTGCTGAAATTATTTCTTCCAATTCTTCAATCCAAAGTTCATATTCTTTTTGCAGTAAAGCTAAAAAAATTTCTTCCTTAGTATTGAAATAATTATAAATTGAAGTGCGCGTAAATGATGTTTCCTTGCCAATTTCTATAATCGTTATATCTTTAAAACTCATCGTTTGATAAAGTTTTTCGCAAGCATTTATAATTTCTTTTCGTCTTTCGCTAGTAAGTTCCGGCGAACTTTTGGGCATAATATTTTCTCCTTGTCAAGAATAATTCTGACACAATGTCATTAATCAAATTATAGTCATCTACTGACATTGTGTCAATATTTTTTACATTTACTTTTTCCTTTTCAAGTTATAAAATAATTTTAAAAGGGGTTGACGAAATGAAAAAATTTTTAAAAATCGCGGTGTGTTTATCTGCGGCAGGATTTTTATTTGCGGGAATTCCAACAGATAAAAATTATTTGCCTCAAGTTTCAGCGGCGTATCAAGGCGAAATGGTAGCCGCGCCGAATGTTGCAGTTGTTCAAACGCGCGCAGGAAAATTGCAAGGCTACATTCACAAAGGGGATTTACAATTACAAAGGCGTTCAATATGCACAGGCTGAAAGATTTATGCCGCCGCGTCCCGTCGATTCATGGAGTGGAATTAAAACGGCGATGACTTACGGCAAAGTTGCGCCTCAACTTACTGATGAAAAAAATGATATTTTCTCGCCACATTGGTATTTGCCACATTGGGAGCCGCGCAATTATCCTTAAAGTGACGACTGCCAAAATTTTAACATTTGGACGCCGAATATTAACGACGGCAAGAAACGCCCTGTAATGGTGTGGTTGCACGGCGGCGGCTTTTTTATGGGCTCGGCGCAAGTTGAAGACGTTTACGACGGCGAAAATTTGGCAAGAAAAGGCGATATTTGTGCGACTTGTTCAGTAGTGAAAAGCTACTGCGCTTTGATTATCCGAAGGGTGGAATGAAAGGGTAACGCCCCGAAACGCCCTCTTTGATACTCCGAATGGCGGCAACGTCATAAGCTCGGTAAAGGCGGCAGAGAGTAACCCTAACAAGTAAAGTTGAGGAAAGCTGACTGGAGGCAGTTGGTGTTACCTATATGCCGGAAGTCTAAAAATTAGCTATGGTTAGAATGTTGCAGGCGCAACTGACGAATCAGCGAATGTACGGGTCTAAATTAATAATATATAGAAATGTATATACCGCTACAGCGGCGCAAGTGGGGCTAAGTAAAAATATGCGTTATGAAAAGCCTTATAGCGTTACAGGCGTTATCAAACTTGCAGGCTCAAAGTTGAAACCTAGGGCTAAATGTACAGATAGGGTAATTGGAACAAGGAAAGGCGCGGAGTTGGAAACAATCTGCGGGCGAAGAAAATAAGCCGCTTAATCCGCGCTGAAAAGTAGAGCTCGAACCGTTGAAATTTCTGTAATGGGAATTGAGGAATGGGCTCAAGTCTTTGACAACTAAATAAATCAATCAATCGAATAAGGATTCGAGCAAGACAAAAAGGACGCCCCGAAAGGAGGCGAAACCTTATGACTGAAAGCAACATCTACAGCGAATTAGCTGGAAATGAAATTTTAAGTTAGATTGATTAGATGGAAATTTAGAAATCAAAGATAGAACGCCGTATGAAGGGAAACTTTCACGTACGGTGTGGAGCGGGGGAAAAGGCAGAGATAACCTCAAAGCATTACTTATCGCTATTAGTTGTTTCAGATTTTTCACAGCCTGTACGTTCAACTACTAACTTACTTAATATTGTAGATACACTTATTAAAAAAAATGTAAAAGTAAAAAGTTTGAAAGAAAATTTGGATACTTCAATGCGAAGGCATTAGAATTGCTCAAGCCGCTGGTAAGGAGCAAGACGAAAAAAGCCGACCAAAAATTTTGAAGACTATAAAAAAACTTTGGCACGAGCATAATATTAAAGTTACAGAAATTGTAAAACGTTTCAAAGTCTGCCATTACACAGTTTATAAATGGTTACATCAAGAGTTGACATACTCCCGATTGTGCTATCGACAATCGATATTTCAAAATTGAAGTCTTACTTAGTCTCCTGCAAAGTTAATGCCCCCACCAAGTCTATCTGTACAAGCCTTTCTGCAATTCGGCTTTTGCCTACATCTTTGATTTATCAACCAAAGTAGTCTATCTGTCCTACGCTGGAGTGCCGCCATTACAGCTAAAAATTTGCCCCCGACGTTGTGCCAGACCTACGAGGTCTTTAAATTACACACTACAATCCGTAGGCTGCCTATGCCGCGCCTTTTTCGCCGTCCGAATTTTAGTTTCACCTCTCATTAAAATTTTTTTCTCATATTAGCAAAAAAGTTTTTATTTGCCAATATTTGCGCCTTTGGAACTTAAATTTTTGCTTTTTGGCAACCCGTCAATTTCATTTGTGATCGACGTTGCCAAATTGCGCAATTCCTGCAACCTTGCTTTTTCTTTTTCTATCCTTGACTTCAATGACCAACAAACTTTTAATGCTGATTCTGTCATTCCCTATTCGCCTCCTTATGCTTTTATTATACCATATTTTGTTTTTATTATATATAATTGCAATTTTAAAATTTTGGGCTTTTTTGACGCTATTTTTTTTAGTGATACTTCATTCATAATGACGCCTTATCCCTGCCTTCCCTTCGATTTTAAGGGCTATTTTAAGGCAATAAAAAAGCCCTTCCTTTTTGGAAGGGTTTTTTTTGTGGAATTGCTGACAACTAGATTTTCAAGCCCTGCGCTTTTAATGGTGTTCTCATTGCATCAATCTGCGCTTGCAAGGCGTCAATTTGCCCTTGTAACTTTTGAGTTTTGTCAACTTCATTTTCGGCTATTGTTTTTGCTGATTCTACCGTGTTTTGTGGCGTTGTCAATGCAGGATTCATTATATCAGACAAGCCCAAAATATAATCGATTGATACGCCGAATGCTTGACTCCATTTAAGCAACGTTGCAGTTGTAGAAAGGGGAGCATTTCCCTACCGTCTCATAAGTGTATGAAGGTAATTGCACGCCTGCAACTTTCGCCGCCGCTGTCTTAGTCAAGCCGAATTGAAACCTAAATCTTTTTAAAGCGTCAACAACTTTCATTTCAAGCCCTCCTTATTTTGTTTAAAGAATTTTAAACTGATTCAAAAAAAAATTGCAACTTTTTTTCAAACTTTTTTATTTTTTTGGCTTTTTTCATTGTCTTCTCACAAAAACTACAAGAAAAACAGAGTCAGAACGCCAAAAATTGGCGATTTTTCGGGCTTGTAGTAATGTAGTAACTAAATTTATATACCCATTATGTAAAAAAATTTTTCCCCCATTTTTTTTTGCATTTTTTACAAAAAGGGGAGAAGGGAATTTTTTTCAGTGCGTACCCTATTTTTTGGTTACTACAATTACTATAAAAAATCGCCGGTAAAACTACTGAAGAATCAAAATTAGGCTATGTAACGGGAAATTTTCGCTATTCTTCATTTGCTACAATTAAAAATTTCCTGAAAATGTATAAATATTGCGAATGTTCATTATCAATGCGGAGGCTTTTTGGCTGTGAATGTTTACTTGAAGAATTTGTTTCATCTAAAAAATGATTTTCACTAAATTCACGAACACAAGCGGCGCAATTTGGAAACATATTTAAAATTTTTTCACGCAAATAACGAGGAAAAATAGCAACATCACCGTTTTTCAAAGTAAAACCTTAAATTTCATTTGGAGTTTTTTTGTCGTCAGTTCAGCCGCCGTGTCGGAATAATCGCAAAGTTGGTATCGTAGCCTCATTTTAGGAGTTTGAATAAGCGAATCAAAATAATTGCACATAAATTTTGCGCCATTTGAGGTTACCTAAATACCGACATCAGCAAGCGATAAAATTTTCTTAGTGTCAAATAAAGTAGTAGCGTCATCAATTTTGCAATTCCAATCGCCTTTATATTCACAGTAAGCAATTTTGTAATTAAAAATTCCAGTTGATTCAATTTTCAAGCTTTTTACTACAACTAACGGCGGAGTTTAAATCATTTAAATCTTCAGGAGAAATTTCGCCAATATGTAATTTTTTTCTTTTATGCAAGTTCTTTTTCACCTTGTTGACTTAAAATACTATTTGCGTCAACTTTTGGTTTAATTTTTGGTGTGGAATTATTAGCGGAAATTTTATTTTCGTATGAAAATGTAGGAAGACTGTGATTTGTAATTGCCGCGCTTATTGTTAAGATTCATTACATTTGAAACAATAATAAAACCAAATGCCATTTTCAAAATTCGGTTTAACTCCGGTATGAGAATCCCCAGAACCATTCCCGCAATGCGGACAAATAATTTCTTGTGAGTTATTGGAATTTACATTGAATATTTAGTTGCGTTTATCCTTGTCGCTAAGTTTGAACGATCATTATTGCTCATTGATTTAATAGCGGCAATATCAGAATCAGTTACTGACACTTTTAAATTTGTCATTGAAAATTGCCCTCCTAAATTGCTAAATGACAATGTGTAATGGTCAATTATTTTTATAATTTAAATTTTTTGTTTATTTTTTGGCTCGCTAATCGGCGAGCCGTTCTTGTTTTTTAAGTTAGGAGTTTTAAGAGATATTGATAAAATCGCAGGGATTTTCAATTATTTTTTCGTAATGTAAAGACTAAAATACATTGTTCATTGCCGGATAAAAAAGGTTAGAAGTTATAAATCATACGCATTAAAGCTTTAACTAACATTCGCCGACTCTACCGGCAACAATCTGAAAATGCTATAATCATAAAAAATTTTTGGAGTTTCAAAAATGCTGATAATTTTTTTGACGCTGTGTGTAGCAGCAATTCAAATTTCAGATTTATACTTGAAGTACCTGCCGTTTCGAGACGGCGTGACAGATGACGAGCGAAAACTTTTGCGGCGAGGATTTTTAATTTACGGGATTTTTTGTGTGCTGATTTACGGCGCGGCGTTTAACCATTTTGGAATAACGGCTCCGCTGTACAAATTTTTTTTAATGGTGTGTTGGATACCGTGTCAGGCGATTTTTATGTTGACGATAAGGCGTGAATTGTTGCAACACGTTTTTATTTTGGGAATGGTTGCAGTTTGGGGATTAATTCAGCACAACTGGGCGGCGATTTGCAGTGTAATTTTGTTTGACGCCGAGCAAGAAATAATTTTGGCGCACGCAAGTTTTTATTTGATACTGTTTTTAATTTTTTTACCGTTCGAGCGGCGAATTTTTCTAAAATTGTTGCCACCGCAGAATTTTTTTGATTCATACGGGAATTTTGTTGCAGTGTTCCCGCTGATTTTAATTTCAAGCGTGCTGATAATGTGGGCGCAAGAACCGCTGGTACATTCATGGGCGGAAAGATTTTCGCGGATGTACATACCGTTTGTATTTTTCTTTTTTTATCGGTACGTGATTGACTCAACAAAACAGCTGTACGAGCGGTGGCAGACTAATCAGAATTTGCGGCGAATGGAGGAGCAAATAACGGCACTTGGCGAATACAACCGACTGATTGAAGAAAGTCACGAAAAAATTGCGGCAATGCGGCACGATTTAAGACACAACTACAGGCTGATTTATATGATGTTGGAAACCGGCAAAATTGACGAAGTACGGCGGCACATTGCGCGGCAGGAAAAATTATTGGGCGAAACGGCGATAAAAATTTTTTGTGTTCAGCCGCTGATAAATGTTGCTCTGTTAATTTATGTACGTCGCGCAGAAAATTTCGGTATCAAAGTTCAGCACAAAATAAATCTGTCGGAAAATATCGGCGTTGATGAAAGTGATTTGGCACTGCTTATTTCAAATTTGTTGGAAAATGCGATAAACGCAAGCTGCCGCCAGCCGCAAAATCGCCGCGCAATTTCGATTAACATTCAGAATGTAAACGGGCAGTTTGTTTTAGAAATTGCCAACTTGTTTGACGGGGAAGTTAAATTTGACGAAAAAAATATGCCGCAAACTTCACGGGAAGGTCACGGCTTGGGAATGGTTTCTGTAAAAAATTTCGCCGACAGGTACAGCGCGTATGTTGACTTTTCTTATTTTTCTCAAAATACAAAAAATGAGGGGCGGCTTTTTCAAGGTAACGATGTACCGGACGAGCCGCCCGCCGTTTTCAAAGTGATGCTGTATTGGCGGAACCCGTTTCAATAAGGTGCGTCATATATTTCAACTTGGCGGCTTTACTTTTGCGTTGGCTGATAGGAATTTTTGTATCGTCATTCAAAATAAAATCTTCGGCGTCCATAAACTTTACAAAATCCATATTCAAAATAATTCGGTGGTAACATTCGACAAAACGTGAATCTGTTTCGAGCGCGGCTAAAATTTCTTCGTAGGTGTTGGACGGGAAAATTTCAATATTAGTCGCGTGAATGCAGAGGCGGCGATTTTCAAAAATATCAATGTAACGAATATTTTTATAAGGAAGGGCAGTATCGACGCCGTTGACGCGGACGGAAATTTTTTTCTGTTTCTCCCATAGCTTAGGAAAAATATATTCGCAAGTTTTATCGAACTGCGCGACGTTTTCAGTAAGCGGCTGAAAGACGGGGTGTTTTTCTTTTGGAATTATAATTTTTTACCCTAAAACTGTCAATTTTTTATTTAAGATAATTTTCAAAATCTGTAAATTCAAGGTTAAGCGCGTCAGCAACTGCCCTATTCGTCAATTTGCCGTCAATCGTATTTAAACCTTTGGCAAGCCCCAAATCAGCCGCGCAGGCATTTTTCCAGCCGTTATTTGCAATTTTCAGCGCGTAGGGTAAAGTTGCATTTGTCAAAGCAAGCGTCGAAGTACGCGCAACCGCGCCCGGGATATTTGCAACCGAATAATGAATTACGCCGAATTTTTCAAAAGTTGGGTTATCGTGCGTTGTGACTTTATCGCAAGTTTCAACAGAACCGCCTTGATCTATCGCAACGTCAACAATTACCGCGCCCTTTTTCATTTCGCTAACCATTTTTTCTGTAACAAGTTTTGGAGTTTTTGCGCCGGGAATTAAAACCGCGCCAACAAGTAAATCTGCCTGTTTTGTCCATTCAGAAATATTATAACTGTTTGAAATGACAGTGCAAACACGCCCGCCAAAAATATCATCAAGGTAACGAAGTCTATCAATAGATAAATCAATAATCGTAACACGTGCGCCGAGTCCCACAGCCATTTTCGCCGCGTTTGTTCCAACAATTCCGCCGCCGATAATTACGACTTGCCCTGCCGCCACGCCGCTAACTCCGCCCAATAAAACGCCGCGCCCGCCGTAGCGACTTTCAAGAAAATGTACGCCAATTTGAATTGACATACGCCCCGCAATTTCACTCATTGGAGCTAAAAGCGGCAAGGTTTTTCCGTCGCGTCCAACAACCGTTTCATAGGCAATACCCGTAACTTTTTTATCAAGCAACACCTTTGTAAGTGCAGGTTCCGGAGCAAGGTGCAGGTAGGTAAATAAAATTTGCCCTTCGTGAAAAAGTTCGTATTCGGATTCAAGCGGCTCTTTAACTTTGATAATCATTTCTGCGCTGTCAAAAATTTCTTTTTTGTCAGAAATAATTTCTGCGCCGACAGCTTTATAATCTTCATCAGAAAAGCCGCTGCCAATGCCGCCTTCTTTTTCGATTAAAACTTTGTGACCGGCTTTAATCAAAGTTTCAGTTCCAGCCGGCGTCAAGCCTACGCGATTTTCATTGTTTTTAATTTCCTTAGATACACCAATTATCATATAAAAAAATCTCCCTTCAATTTATTTTGAAGATTAAATATTTTGTAAAAATAAAATTACAGGAGTAATTTTTAGTTAAAATTTTACGCCCAATGCCCGGTACTTTTTTTGCGTCCGAAAAAAGAAAGTACATTTAGTAATAAAATTTCAAAATCTAAAAAAAATTTCCAGTTTTTTTTCAAAAATTGTTTTACGTTTTTGACAGTTATGCTATAATGACGCCGAGAAATTTTTTTGGGAGGTGTAGCAGTGAAATTAACAACCGTGATAAGCAGTCAAATAGCTAATCTCTTCCAAAAACGCGGCGAAGTAGAACCGCCTGCCCTTATAAAAGCACTTGAACGCGAAATTGTCAAGCAAAAAAAATCTGTGGACGGCTTGTATATTGTACCAAATAATTATACAATTTTTCTTTCTGAAGATGACTGCCACAGATTAAGCGCGGCGCGTGTCATTAAATCGCTTTATGAAAGTGCCGCCCGCAAAGTTATTCGTGAAAATTGTTTTATGGACGGGATTTTAAATATAAAAATTGAAAAAAATTCCACAACCGACGACGCAATTTTAATTTCAGCACAATATGTTGAGGATTCAAAAATTGAGGAAGATACAATAGACCTTGAAAATGACGTACTTTCGCAAACTTTACTTGAAAACGGCGATACAACTTGTAAAGCTACGATTATTGCAGACAAAACTAAAATAACCGCGTCAATGAAAACTTCTTTCCGCACGATTGAACACGATTTGGCAGTTATTACAGATTTAAAAAATTCTGAAGTGATACTCGGCGAAAAACAAGTTTATTTCGGCAGAAAAGAAACGAATGATTTTGTTTTGGAAGATGAGGGCGCGTCAAGAATCCACGCTTATATTTCTTATGAACGCCATCGCCACGTTTTGCGCGACGCCGGAAGTTTGAACGGTACTTTTGTAAACAAAAAAAGTATTACCCGTTGCGAATTGCGGCACGGCGATAAAATTTTAATCGGCAATACAGTTTTAATTTATAAAGTTTTGTAATTTATTTTTTATGAATGATTGAAAGGAGCTTTTTAAATGTCCAAAGTGTATCAAGCAACGCACGTTGGAAAAGTCAGAAAGAATAATGAAGATGCGCTGATTTTTATTGAACCGGAAACATTTATAGTAGCAGATGGAATGGGTGGGCAAGCCGCCGGCGAAATTGCAAGCCAAATGTTAATCGATACAGTCAAAAATTTCTTACCGGCAGTTCCCGAGCCGTGGAGCGAAGATATTTTAAAAAAGGCAATTCTAAAATCTAACGCGGCAATTCTGCGCGAGGCGGCTAAAAATTCAAATTATCGTGGAATGGGAACAACAGCAACAATTTTGCACATTTACAATCGCCGCGCTTATTATGCACACGTCGGCGACAGCAGACTTTATCGCCTCAAAAACAAAAATCTTGAACAAATAACGCAAGATCATTCGTACGTTGAAAATTTGGTAAGAAACGGCGAAATTACAGCTGAAGAGGCACGAAATCACCCAATGAAAAATATTTTGACTCAAGCAGTTGGAGCCGTTGAAAATATTTTGGTGGATACTGCAAGTTTTACAGTAAACGCAGGCGATACTTTTTTACTTTGTACGGACGGCTTAACAAATATGCTTGAGGATAAAGAAATTGCCGAAATTTTGCTGACAAGTGAAAATCCCGCCGAAAATTTGGTACAAGCCGCGCTAAATAACGGCGGCTCAGATAATGTTTCAGTGATTGTTGTTGGAGTTGATGAATTATGAAGGCTGCATACAAACAAAGGAAAGGAGGAAATTTTATGATAGGGCGAATTTTAGGCGAGCGTTATGAACTTTTAGAAAAAATTGGTAGCGGCGGAATGGCTGAAGTTTACAGCGCGCACGATAATTTATTAGATAGATATGTTGCAGTAAAAATTCTTCATGAGGCGTACCGTTCAGACGTGGAATTTGTAGAAAAATTTCACAGCGAGGCAAAGGCGGCGGCGCGGCTGTCTCATCCCAATATTGTTAGCATTTATGATGTTGGAATTGACGGCGTTGACCATTATATAGTTATGGAATATGTGCAGGGAAATTCGCTGAAAGATAAAATTCGAGAGTGCGGAGAAATGGATATTTTAACCGCCACAAGAATTGCGAAAGATATTGCTAACGGCTTGGCGCATGCACACGCACATAATTTAGTTCACTGTGATATTAAGCCGCACAATATTTTAATGACTCCGGACGGTAATGCAAAAATTGCGGATTTTGGAATTGCCCGCGCAATTACTGAATCAACTATGACTTACAGCGGAAATGTTATCGGCTCGGTACATTATTTTTCGCCGGAACAAGCGCAGGGCGGAGCTATTACGCCGAAATCTGATGTTTATTCTTTGGGAATTGTTATGTATGAAATGTTGACAAATAAACTTCCCTTTACCGGCGAAAATCCCGTTAGCATTGCAATGAAACACATTGAGGAAGACCCAACACCGCCCAGTCAATTTCGTCAACAAATTCCGCCAATGCTTGAGGCTATTGTTTTACGCGCAATGAATAAAAATCCCGACTTACGCCCGTCAAGTTTCGATATGATTCAAGCCCTTTCTAACGTTGAGGCAAATTTAAGCGTCGCGCAGATGGACGACCCTGACGCTACAAAAATTTTACCGCGTGTAAAAACTGAAACTTTGCCGCCACGCAGAAATATTATTGAAAATGCTGACAATGCCAATAAATCTGACAATAAAAAAACTACACGAAAATTTTTTATTCAATCTAAATTATTTTTTGCCGGACTTATAACTTTTCTTATTTTTGGATTCGGTGTAGGAATTTTTATGGCTATTGGCAAGCCGTGGCAAACAGAAGAAATTGCACTGCCTTCAGTTGTCGGCAAGCAAATGTCATTGGCGCGGCAAATTCTCGAAGATGAAAAACTGCGCGTCAATGTTGTTGAAATGTATGATTCAAAAGTTCCAGCCGGTGAAGTTGTGAAACAAGAACCGGACGCCGGACGAAATGTAAAACTTGAAAGACGAATTACAATTTACGTTAGCAAGGGCGGCGAAACTATCGATATGCCGGATATTGTGGGATTGACAAAATCTGCCGCCACTGAACGTATTCAAAAAATCGGCTTGCAAGTCGGCTCCATCTATGAAAAAGATTCTGAACAAGAACCGGGGACAATTCTTTCACAAGATCCCGCTGTTGGAACCAAAATTAATCGTGGACAAACTATTGATTTTGTTGTTTCACGCGGTTTAACTGTTGCTGTTAAAAATATTCCTGAAAGGGTTATTCAGCCAACTGTAGTTCAAACTGTCAAAAAAATTTACGTCCCAAATGTTCAAAATGTAAATTTGGAATATGCAAAATCCAATATTGAAAATAGCGGCTTAAGTATTGGAAATGTAACTTATCAAGAAAGTTTGCAAGCTGAAGGTACAATTATCAGCCAAGACCCCGCGCCTGATTCTTCGGTTGACGCCGGTACAAATATAGATTTAATCGTTGCAATTCCTGAAAAAGTTGAATATGAAAGCCCCGGCGAATATGGCAGAGTTGGCGCAGAAATTCCTTCACGTGAAAACGACGGAGAAAAAAGCCAATGACAGGGCGCGTCATAAAATTTTACAACAGCTTTTTCTTTGTGAAAGTTGACGCCGAATTAATTCCCTGCAAATTGCGCGGGCTTTTACAACGTGATAAAAAAATTGGCAGTGCAGTTTGTGTCGGCGACTTTGTAGAAATTTCAAAACTGAAAGATAAATCCGGCGTTATTGAAAAAATTTTGCCGCGTAAATCTTTATTAAGCCGCCCGCTTGTTGCAAATGTTGACAGGATTATTTTAACTTTCGCCGCCGCGCAACCCGCTTTACACCCGTTACTTTTGGACAGATTTATTTCAATCGCCGAAAATTCCAAAATTGCCGAAATTATTATTTGCGTAAACAAAATTGATTTAATCGAAGATAAAAATTTTTTGTCTGAATACGAAAATTTGTACAAAGTTATCAGAACTTCGACTTTTACGGGTGCGGGCGTTGAGGAACTGAAAGAAATTATTTCAAGCGGCGTTACAGTTTTTGCGGGCGCGTCGGGCGTTGGAAAATCTTCATTGCTTAATAAAATCGACTCAAATTTGAAATTGAAAGTTGGAGAAGTTAGCGAAAAAATTTTACGCGGCAAACATACTACCCGCGTTTCTGAACTTATAAATTTTTGCACAGGTTTTTTGGTTGATACGCCCGGTTTTAGCGCGGTTGATTTAATTGACGCGGGAATTACTGCCGAAAATCTGAAGTACTGTTTCAAGGAGTTTGAAAAATTTTCCGGCGAATGTAAATTTTTGAATGGTTGCAGTCACAGCCATGAGCCAAATTGCGGCGTTAAATCTGCCGTTGAAAATAAAAAAATCCTGCGCGAGCGTTACGAAAATTATTTGACGCTGTTGCAGGAAATAGGGGCTAGGGGCTAAGGTCTAAGGGCTAAGGATTAGGGAGAATTCCTTATTTCTTAGCCCTTAATTTTTCGTCCAAAATATCTTGCAAAGTTATCCCGTAGAAAAAATCGTAAGTCAATTTGTTAAAACGTTCCCACATTGGCAAGGTTAAGCATTGCGATTTTCTTTCGCAGGGATTAACTTCATCTTTCAAACAAGGAACGATTGCTAAAGTCCCTTCTGTCAATTCCAAAATTTCGCCGACAATATATTCTGAAGGTTGCCGCGTCAATTTGTAGCCGCCGCCTTTGCCGCGTAGTCCCTTTAAAAATCCGCGCTTTACCAGCACTTTCAAAATTATTTCTAAATACGGCTTTGAAATTCCCTGCCGCTCTGCAATTTCTTCAAGCGGTATAAATTTTTCAGAATCTTGTTCCGCCAAATCCAACATTACACGCAAGGCATAACGCCCTTTTGTAAAAATCATTTTTATCACCCAAATTTATTATAGCCAAAATTTTTAAACTATCAAGAAAAATATTGCAAACCAATTTGATTGGTATTATAATTTTGGCGAAAGAAGGGATAAAATGATTTACGCAGATAACGCGGCAACCACTCAAATGAGCCGCGACGCAATGGACGCAATGATTTTTCATATGGAAAATATTTGGGGCAACCCTTCAAGTTTGTATGAATTTGGGCAAAAAGCGCAGGAGGCGATAACTTCAGCCCGTGAAAAAATTGCAAAGTGTATCAACGCCGCGCCCGCCGAAATTTATTTTACTTCAGGCGGCAGTGAGGCTGACAATCAAGCGATAATTTCAGCGGCTAAATTCGGAGCCAAAAAAAATAAACGTCACATAATTTCAACGGCGTTTGAACATCACGCGGTTTTACATACGCTTGAAAAATTACAACGTGAAGGTTATGAAATTGAACTTTTGGACGTTCACGAAAACGGAATTGTAACCGTCGCGCAGGTTGAAAAAGCAATTCGCCACGATACTTGCCTTGTTACGATTATGTTTGCAAACAATGAAATTGGTACGATTCAACCGATTGAAGAAATTGGCGCACTTTGCCGCGCAAAAAAAATTCCTTTTCATACAGACGCGGTACAAGCCGCCGGACACATTTTGATTGACGTACAAAAACAAAATATCGACGCGCTGTCAATTTCTGCTCATAAATTTCACGGTCCAAAAGGTATCGGCGTTTTGTACTGCAGAAAAAATTTCCCGCTTGTAAATCTGATTGAGGGCGGCGCACAAGAACGCGGCAAGCGCGGCGGTACTGAAAATGTTCCTGCGATTATGTCAATGGCGGCGGCTCTTGAGGAGTCCTGCTCGAATATGGCTGAAAATACCAAAAAACTTTTGACAATCAGAAATAAAGTTATCGAAGGTTTAAATAAAATTCCCTACAGCATTTTGAACGGCGACGCAGAAAAGCGTTTGCCCGGCAATGTGAATTTTTGTTTTGAAGGAATTGAGGGCGAAAGTTTGTTGTTGCATTTGGACGACAGGGGAATTTGCGCCTCAAGCGGCTCGGCTTGTACTTCAGGTTCACTTGACCCTAGCCACGTTTTGTTGGCTATTGGAAGACCGCACGAAATTGCGCACGGCTCGCTAAGACTTTCTTTCAGTGAATACAATTCTGAATCTGAAGTTGAAAAAATTGTGGCGGCAGTTTCTGAAGTTGTGGAATATCTGCGCAATATGTCTCCACTCTGGAAAGATAAAATCAGCGGCAAAAAAAGTTTCGTTTTGGAAAAATAGCCAAAATCAGCCCCTTTAAAAAGTTTTTTGATATAAAAGTACCTTCAATTAAAAATCGACGCGCTACGTTGATATTTTCCGCCAAAAAATCGATATTTTTATTACTGCAGAAAAATTTTATAAAAAATCAGAAGTCATGCAGAATGTGCTGAAATTTTTTGAAAAAAATTAACTGCCGCGCACCGCACTTCGTTTTGGCTTGTGATTATTTCAAAGAAAGAAATGCCGACTTGTAAATAAAAAATGAAAGGAAGAAAATTAATGGCTTTATATAGTGAAAAAGTAATGGATCATTTCCGCCACCCGCGCAACGTTGGAAGTATAGAAAATGCTGACGGCGTAGGCGAAGTAGGAAACGCCAAATGCGGCGATATTATGAAAATGTATCTGAAAATTGATGATGATATTGTTACTGATGTAAAGTTTGAAACTTTTGGCTGCGGCTCGGCTATTGCGTCAAGTTCAATGGCAACTGAAATGATTAAGGGCAAACCGCTAAATGAAGTCCTTCAGCTGACAAATAAAGCCGTTGCTGAGGCGTTAGACGGTCTGCCCGTTCATAAATTGCATTGTTCAGTTTTGGCAGAAGAGGCGATTAAAGCCGCCGTTCAAAATTATTATGAAAATAGGAAATAGGCAGTAGGCAAAAGGCAGTAGGCAAAAGGCAGTAGGCAGTAGGCAAAAGGCAGTAGGCAAAAGGCAGTAGGCAAAAGGCAGTAGGCAGTAGTTTTTCCCTCTTGCCTAAATAATCCCCTTGCGCTTAATTTCTTTCAGCCAAATTGGAAATTCATTCAGCAGGCGTGAATACAATTCTGAATTTGGAACGGTTTTAAAATCGTCAAGTGCAAAAAAATTAGCATTATCGACATATCGCCCTTCTAAATTATCCAATTTCTCAAGCACGCCGTAGCCACTGCCGCGCACCCCTACAAATTGCCAAAAAATCGGCAACCTTGACGCGCTGATTAACAAATTTTTTATTTCGTTCGTACGTGAAACCCCGCCATCAGTAATGAAAGTTACGTAGGCGGGAATTTTTATTTTTGCGTACTCTTCAATAACTTCCTTGATAACTGCCGGTTCATTGTTTACGCCGCCTAAATCAGTCCTAAGATTTTTCCAATCAGCGGGGACAGCACGTTCATAATTTCTCAGATTAACTGAAGGCATCCGCCGACAAGTGGAGCCGTAATACCAAAAATCTAATTCGCCGTCGTCGTCAAATTGCACGGCAAGCGGTACAATTTTATTTACAATTTCTTGAACTGTACCATCTTTATAACTCATATGCATGGAGCCGGAAATATCCATTACCAGTGCGACTTTCGCCTCAACTTCCTGCAAATTTCTTTTTTCAAGTTCAACTTTCAAAGGTTTAACCAGTGAAATTAATTTGGGCGCACCTTCAGAAATTTTCTTTTCCAGTGAAATTTTTTTAGGCGCGGGCGCAGGTTGAGAATTTTCTACTTGTTCACCGCCGTAAAATTTTAAAAGCGCGTCCAAGCCGCCGTCAAAGCCGCGTGCAATTATATTAAACCGCCAGCCGTTTTTGCGATAAATTTCAAGCGCAGTAACGGCTTTTTCATTTTCAAAATCTGCGCCTGTAAAAGATACAAAAATACTTTCTCTATCTTTTTGCTCAATAAAAATTTTACACGCGGAAATTTCGCCCATTTTGCCCACGCCGTCGATACTGCCGGTAAAAACTAATTTTTGAATCGTATCCGGAATTTTTTCAAGTTTAATTTTAAATTCTGCGCCGCCGCCAATTTCTGAATAGCTAATTTCGTTTTGCGGCGAAGATTTTTGATTGTAAAAAATCATATATCTGTCATCAGAAAGTTTTTCATTTGAATCTATTCCAAAACAAGTAAAATCGTAAACTTCCTCGCCGTTAATCTGCAATTTAATTTTCAGCGGTTTACTTAAATCAAAATATTTTTCTAAATTGTCTCTGGTGCCTCTTTGTGCTTTCAAATTTATCGCCTCCTCGATTTTCTGTTATTATACTATACAAAAAAAATTTTCCAAAATCTACCATATTGAGAATTTTTACAGCTGTGTTAAAATCTTTCGGTAAAAAATTTGGGAGGTATTTTTATGAATCAAAAAACTTTGTATGACTGCCGCTCGTTGGAAGAATTGAAAGAAACTTTTTCTTTGACAGAAATTGCGAAATTTGCTAGGGAAAAAGATTTACTTGAATGGCTTGACGAAAATTTTTATCACGACGAAATTAAAAAAATTTCCGGCGCGCTTGATGATGAAGTTACTGACGCCGAATTGAAACTTTTAATTTGCAAAATTTTTAATTTGGAATTGTCAAAATTAAATACCGCCGAACTCGACGAAATTTCAGCATTTGTCAGCAAAAATCAGCGCAAAGAATTATTCGCCAAATATGCTGACAGCGGCTCAAATGTTGCTTACGTTGAAAATCAAAATGAACTTGTACAGGCGTTGAAAAGCGGCGCGGAAATTCTTTATCTTTATGGCGCAGAATTTAAAATTTCAGTCGAAATTCCAAATAAAACTTACATTGGCTGCAACAACGCAATTATCGATTTTACCTGCGATAATGACGTTGACCTTGACGAACGCAATATTATTCTTGAGGATTTACAAATTTACATTCATTACCCAATAACTTTGAAAATGGACAATTCCAAAAATATTAAAATTCTCAACGGCACTAAAAAAACTCTCGGCGTTCGTCCTACGCTCCAAGAAATTTTTGAAATTATGCGCGGGCGTTATCCTTTTGAATCCGCCCAAAATTTCACGAGGCGCGCTGAAGATATTAGAGGCGCGGCAGTTGGCGCAGTTTTGCTTGTCGATACAAATTACAATTACGAAGAAGGCAGATTTTTACTTCAGCCGCAATGGAATTTTGAATACATTTCCATTTTTAAGGACTTCGCGCAGGACAGAAATTTTTATTTAAATCTTGCGCCAAAATTTGCTGAACAACTTTACAACAATGAACGCAAACTTCAAATTTTCGCAGATTTTACCTACTGCGACGGCAAATTGACAATTTTAAATTTGTATTTTGAAACAAACACGCTCGGCAGAATCGCCATTGAAAGTATTTTGCGCGCACTGAAAAAGAAAATTTCAGCCGCCGCCACTTCAAATTTTTTTGGTGTAGGTTACGGCTTAGATATTATCACGGCTTACAAAGATTGAGAGGTTGTAATGAGAGCTTTTCAAACTTTACGCACAAGAAATAATCCGGATTTTCAACTTGCAGATTTTGAAATTTGTACAATGATTTTATCTGCGCTGGAATGGAAAAAATATAACGGCGAAATTTTTTTGTACACTGATTCAACCGGCAAAAAAATTTTGGAAGACGCGGGGATTTTGGAAATTTGGGACGGCGTCTACACTTCCTTAAACGTAATGGATAATTTGGGTATTGACGAAAATATTTTTTGGGCAGGGGCTAAAATTTTTGCGCTGGCTTACAATCCCGCGCCCTGCGTCAGCATTGACTTAGATTTTATTTTGTGGCAACCGCTAAATTTCGACAGGTTTAAAAATGAACTTGCCGTGATTCATCGTGAAAGTAAAGATTTACCTTGCTACCCTCGCGCAGATTTTTTCCATTTCGACAACGATTTTACTTTTCCTGAAAATTTGAATTGGAATTTGGAGCCGTGCAACGCGGCATTTGTATATTTCGGCAACGAAAATTTTATTACAAAGTACAGGGCGTTTGCATTTGAATTCATGAACGCCGCCGCGCCCTATGAAAATCAAAACGGCTGGGATTTATTGCCGTATATGGTTTTTGTGGAGCAACGCTGGTTTTCAATGTGCGCCGAAATTTGCGGCGTCAAAATTCACAACTTGTCAACCTTGCCTGAACTTTTTAGCGGCGAACAAAATTTTTATACGCATATCTGGGGCTACAAACAATTTCTGCGCGAAAATCCGCTTGAGGCTGAAAAATTTTGCAGAGACTGCGCGGGCAGAATCGCCTATGACTTCCCAAATTTCGCAGAAAATTTTTCAAAGATTGAACGCTTTAAAAATTTCTTTGAAAAATAGACTTTAAACTCAAAAAAATTTTAAAAATTGTTCCAATGGGACAACAAATTTTTTTTCATTGGTGTAGAATATTAACAAGAATTTTGGAGGGGAAATTTTTGGATAACGATAAAGATTTTGCGGTAAAAGTTTTAGCCGTCATAAAAAATAACCTTTTTGAAATTAGAAAATCGCTTTTCAATCTTGATGATTACGTTGCAAAAAAAGATTTTGACAAATTGCAACAGGATTATGACGCGGCGCAAATTTCGCTTGAGGATTTTAAGAAAGAAAATTCCCGCCTTGAATCTGAACTTGCCGATAAATCCGCAAAAGTTAAAAATCTTTCTCAAAATATTTCCAGTCTCTATGAAAGATTAGAGGATATTGGAAAGGAATTGCGGCAAGTCGATAAACAAAATTTGGCGTTGGAAAGTTCACTTGAAGAAATTTTGCCGCTGTTTTACAAGCAAAATGAAATTCTTCAAAATTACGTAGAAAATTATTCTGAACTTGAAAAAGTCTACAATTCCTACAAAAAACTTTCCGGCAATACCAAATTTGGACTCGAAGGAATTTTTGGCGCGGAAAATTCGCCTACAAGTTTTTTGGCGGGTGTTTTGCAAGAAGGGCATCTTGAATCGCTTTTTGATTATGTTGCTACGGCGATTAATAACGGCGCGGACGCCGCCGAAATTGAAATTCTGCGCGAATTGTTTGAATTTGCATTTGACGCCACAAACAGCGGGCGACGTGAAAAAATTTATTCAAGATTGAACACTCAAGCAGGAAATAGCTTTGATTCTGACGAAATGAGAAAGACTTCAAACAGCGCACAATCCGGCGCAGTTAAAAATGTTTTGCTTGTCGGCTACAAATTTTCCAGAACAGGTAAAATTGTCAGACCGAGTTTGGTTTTCATTGGCTAGGAGAAATTTATGACTAAAATTATTACAAAGTTGCCGGTATCTGCAGAAAATCTTCAAATTTTTAAACATACAGAATTGAAAAGATTACTTGCCCAATTTGCCGCCGGTATTGAAGATAAATTTTCTGTGTTGTGTATTGAATTTACTAATCGCTTTAATGCTGATGAATGGATTTATATGGGAAACAAAGACGTTTACTACAATAACGACGTTTTCGGATTGTTCCCAAATTTAGAAAAAAGAAATTGTGATTATCAATATGGTAATTATACTTACAATACAAATTTATTAAATAACCTTGAATTTTCAGGATTTAAAGGTGAATTACCTACTTTGGATGAAACTATTATATCATTTGTGAAAAAAACCAGATATTTTAATGACGGCAATTTTATTCGAGTTTGCGGTACCAACTGGTACGGATTAACTGTAATAAAAGATACAAGGTACGCTTATTACAATACATATCGTGGTGACTGGAAATATCACGGTGACGGTTGGAGCGACAGTGTTTGGTCAATTCCTATTTATCGTTTTGGCGCAGAAGATACTACAGGCAACGCTCCCCGTGCAATTTTGAAATGGATTGAATATGATTTAACGCCCAGTACTTTTCAATCTGAACAAACTAAAAAACTTTTTGGCGAATTAAAAACTTTTTATTCAAAATACAAAGATTATCTGACAGCTAATGCAGATAAAATTTCTCTCAATCAAGATAAAATTTTTGATGAAGTTTTAACGGGAAAAGAATTTGATTTTCTGCCGGACGCAAAAAAAATTCTTGCCGCAAATACAGTTTCAGCAAGCAACGAATTTTTAAATGAACTGCGCGACGAACTTTTAAACGGGGATTATATTCGCGCAGAACTCGACCCCTACGACGCAAATATTTTAATCGACCCTAATCGCGGGCATTGGGATTTATGGGACTACGGCGCGGGCGAAGAAAAAGCCGGCGAAATTACCCTTGCCGAAGGAATGACGGCGCGAGACCCCGTTGACGATATTAATCATGGAATTGTTGCAATAGATTTCGGCACAAAGTCAACCGTTGTTGTATACGAAAATGATCAGTTGCAAATTATCCCGTTGCAAGTTGGCAGCGGCAATTACAGCAAGGGCGTTAAAGCCAAAAATTATGAAAATCCTACAGTAATTCAATTTATAAATCTGAAAAATTTTATTGACGCTTACAAGGCGCGGGCAGGGCGTCCAAAAACTAAATGGAATGATGTTACAGTTTCACATACCGCCTTTGAAAATCTCGGCGGCAGTAACAGCGAATTTTATTATTCGTTCCTTACCGGGTTAAAGCATTGGTGCGGCTCCAAAGACCGCGTAAAAATTAAAGACAGTAACGGCGTTGTTGCAGAATTGCCGCCTTTTATGGAACTGCGCGACGAAATTAATCCGCTGGAATATTACGCCTATTATCTCGGCTTGTATATCAACAATATGCTACAGGAAAAAAGAATTTTTCTAAATTATATAATGTCATTTCCCGTAACCTACGATAACGACGTACGCCTTAGAATGCGGCAAGCTTTTAGGCGCGGCTTGAAAAAATCTTTGCCGACGGCTCTTTTGTCGAATGAAACTGCAATGAAAAGTTTCAATGTGCAAGATGGCGCAAGTGAACCAGCCGCTTATGCAATAACCGCCTTGCAAGAATATAATTTTGATCCTGAAGACGATGAAGAATTTTATTATGCAGTCTTTGATTTTGGCGGCGGTACTACTGATTTTGATTTTGGAGTTTTTAGATAATCCGAACTTGACAGGTACGATTATTCATTGGTACACTTCGGCGAAAATGGCGATAAAACTTTAGGCGGCGAAAATCTTTTACAACTTTTGGCGTTTGAAGTTTTCAAGGCTAATCAAGAAACTTTGTTAAATCCCAAAAAAGATGATAATACAGGAGTTGGAAAAATTCCCTTCACATTTGCCGCCGATAAAAAAGATTTTGTTGGAAGTGCAATGCTGATTAAAGATTCTCAAGAGGCACATTTGAATATGCACAACCTAGCCGAAAAATTGCGCCCCGTTTGGGAAGACCCCGACAGCAAAGAGGCTAAAGATATTCTTGACGGCGATAAGGGAATTGAAATTTCACTTTGCACTGATAAAAAAGACGAAAAACCATTAACCGGTATTGTTTTGCATACGGCGTTTGAAAATGGAGTTAAACTTGACTTGAAAAAAATCCTGCGCGACAGAATCGAACAGGGAATTGAAAATTTCTTCGTGGCAATGAGAGAGGCTTTTTTTGCCGGTACAGCCGATGAAGAATCCGGAATTTTGCCGCTTGAAGATATTGATGAAATTTCAATTTTCCTTGCAGGTAATTCTTCAAAATCTAAACTCGTTACAGAAATTTTCGCCGAATATTTGGGACAAGAAAAAATTTCTGAAGAAAATCCTGCTGAAGAAAATATTTCAGCTGAAGAATCCGCTATAAAAAATGTACCTGAAGGAAATATTTCCTTTGAAAGTAAAGCCGCAAAAATTCTCGGTGTTTCACAAGACGAAATGCCGCAATTTAAAATTTATCCTGCGTTGGGAACTGACGCGGCGCGGGAAATTCAAAAACAACGCGGTTTTGAAGTCAACCCAAATGATATTGCCGCGCCTACCGGAAAAACCGGCGTTGCATTCGGTCTTTTGAAGTGCAGAGACAGCGGCAACATTAAAATTACGCACATTACGCCAAATGCTGAAGAAACTTCATTTCAATTTTACATTGGCAGAAACAAAAAGCGTAAATTTAAAACTATCATTAACAAAAATACAAAATTTGGCGTGTGGTACGAATTTATCGACGCGGGAAATAATTTTGAAATTCTGTATAGCGATTTACCGGAGGCAGTTTCTGACAAAATGGACGTTCAAAAGGCAAAACGAATTATTGTAACGCTTGACGAACATAACGCCGATTTGAAAGTTTTTCTGCGCGCCGTAAAATCCAACGTGATTGAATACGTCATTGCAAAAAATTTAGATGAAATTTCTGAAACGCAAAAAGGCTCTGAACCTTTTCGCCTTGAATTGAAATAGGGAATTTTTATGGCAGATTTTTTAAGCGAAAAAGCAACTTTTATTTGTGATAAGGGCGGCTTTATAACTTGCAAAGACAGTGGCAATAGTTCGGTAAAATACAACGGCGCAACTTTGCTGACAACCGGCGCAACCCTTGAAAATAAGGCGGGGGCTTGTGTAAATTTGCAAAGTTCTTGTAACTGTAAATTAACGGTGTGGAGTTCCGGTTTTTCGCCAATGAAAACTTCAAACGGTAAACCTTTGCTGACGGATTCTGCAAAAAATAAATGCGTTTTTGGCGGTAATATTTCTGTGGTAACTTCCGGCGTTTCCGGAAAAGTTACAACAGGTACTGCGCCCGTTGCAATGTCAATCGCCGCTGCCGCGCTCCTTAAAACTGAAAAAGCCTTTGATAAAAATTCTGCCGAAAATAAAAATTCTTCCAATAAAAATATTTCCCCAAAAATTGAAAATCCTAACGGCGGGCAAACTGAAAATCTTTCTTCAAATGATAAAATAGAAAATCCTAAAAAAACTCAAAAACTTTTGGATAAACCTTCAAAAAATTTGTTTTGCCCCTACAACGAAAATGACGCGGCGTGCAAAAATTGTACATACCCGCGCACTCCAACTACCATTGATAACAATTCTGCAATTTTGCGGGAAAATTACCTTGCACATATAGCCGAAGAAAATAACTGCGATGAAGTCGATAAACATTTTCTGAAAGTTCAAGACAAATTCAAATTTCAAGCGCACCATTTAATCAGCGGCAACCAAATTTTTGCTCCAATGGAAACGAAAAGCAACGGTGTAAAATTTAATCGCCGCGCTAAACTTGTACGGCTTGCGAATTTTTGCGGCTACGATATTAACAACGCGCTAAATTGTGTAATGCTTGTAATGTATGACGAAAATTACGGCAAGCAAGCCGGCGGTAAACCTGCAAGCGCGTATGATATAATGAGTCTTTCAAAAATTCAATGGCACGTCGGCGGACACAGTTACACTTTTTCTGCTGAAGAAACTCAACGCCTTAAAAAGCAAATTAGATTTTACAGAAAAACAAATTCTGACGCGCCGCTTTTAAATTACGTTCAACTTGTTTCAGCTGAACTTGATAAAATTGAAAATTCTTTGACAAATTCGATTGTTTGTCGCAATTCGCCGGAGCAAAAAAATTCTGTTATTGAAAGACTTAATCAACTTTCAGCCAAAATAAAAAAACATTTGGGCGCGTTCGCTGAAAAACCTCAAAAAAGTTTTCCCTACTACGTTTCAAGGGAGGCTTATCTTTTTGCCTTTGATTTGCCGCGCACTGCAAAAATTATTTTAGTCCGTCGCGCAGGCGAAAATTTTTTATTTGAAAAATTCCGCGCCGAAAGATTCAGTGAAGTTTTAAATTCAAACGACGGCAAAACTTTAATTTTCAAAAAAACCGGCTCTAAAAATTTTAAATTCGACACGCGGGAAAATATTCTTGACTGCATAATTTTTTGTGATAATGTGGAATTTTTTATTTTGGCGGACGGCGTAGATTTTATGGATATTTTTTTCTTGCCGAATAACGGAAATTTTGTAAAAAATATCGGCGGCAAAGTTGACAGCGGCGAAAAATTTCTTGAACAACACGCCACAGAAATTTTAGTTTGGCTACGCGATATGCAGGGCGAATATCAATACACCGCCATTAAACAGAAAATTGACGAAAGAATTTTTTTGTTAGATAAAGAAACTGGGGAGACGGAATTTTGAAATTTTTTGTAATGTATGCTGAAAGTTGCATTGAAGAATACGCCGTGCCCGGCGCAGATATTTTTGAATTGGAGCGCGGCTGTTTAAATTCAGAGTTCCAATTTCTTGACCATTTGCCGCTTAGTGTTGAAATTTCTGACGAAGGCGGCATTTATTTTCCGGATTTTATTTTGAAAGGTACAATCCCGCTAATTTCAACCGCAATGAAACGCACGCTTGATAAATTCGGCGTCGATTATCTTTTCTACAAACCAATTCAACTTACATATTCTGCACTTGGACGCGCCGAAAATTATTTTCTTGCACTGCCGCCGCGCATTAATTGTATCGACACTTCAAAAAGTATTATCGAAGTTGAAAAAAATGATTTTATCCTGCCGACTGAATTAATTAGAGAAGTTAAAAAAATTTGTATCGCCGAAAATCAAATTGGGCGGTACGATATTTTTAAATTGGCGGGCGTTGTCAATCAAGAAATTATCATTACCGAAAAATTAAAAACTGCGCTTGCCGAAGGAAATTTTGAAAATGTATTTTTTTATGAATTGGAGGGATAATTTTGGCTGATTTAGTGCAAACTCACAGGACGATTATTTTTGAAGAATTTGACAGTAAAAATTCAAATAATTTGCATACGCTCCTTAACAGCAACCCGTCCGGAAAAGAACTTACAATAGGGCTTGCAAAATTAACCGTTAAAAGTTTTAAGCAATTTATGGAAAATTTTGCACCTAAGGTTTATGAAGTTTACGGCAAAAATTCAAGCGGCAAAATAGAATTTTTTTATACTACAGACCCGCAAAAATATCCGGAATTTTTAAGTAAGCCTTTAGATATTATCGACCACATTTATTATCAAATGTTGGCGCGTTTGTATTCTTCAAAGGGCACCAGCGGCAATTCAAATTTAGAATTTAAAGATGAAGAAATTCTTGAAATGTTGACGCCCAAAAAGGAACTTGATGAAGTCAATGATCTTAGACAATCGATAGACTACAATTTGAAATGTTATCAAGAGGCAGAGGCACGCGGCGATAAAAGCGCGATGAGAAGTTACGGCGAAAGAAATTTTGAGTACAGAGAAAAAATCGCCGAATATGCAACTTCTTCATTGACTAGACTTTTGCCAATTTTGATTGAAGATGTAAACAAAAAATTAGAATTGCTTGAAAGTAATTTAGAAAATGACGACGAAGACACTAAGGCTTTATCTGCGCCAACTTTGGGCGTGCTTTATCTTAACGCAGACGGCAAATTAGATATTGACGAAAATTGGAAGGAAAAAAGATTAGCCGCAATAGCCGCGCCAAAAGATTCAAAGGGCGGCGAACTCGTTACAATAAAAAATAATCTTCCCGCTGAAGTTAAAACTATTTCGCCACAAGTCGCAGAAATTCCGGATCCAAAAGTTGAAACTCAAAAACTTAGAAATGAATTTGCCGCCACAATAGAAAGTGATTATGATGAACTTGCCGAAAATCCAAGCGAAATTATAAAATCTTTGATTGTATCGACTTTTATGCCGCTTGCTGATACGCAGGATTCAGAAAAACCAACAGATTCTCTCGACAAAGAAAAACTTTTGCAACTGCGCGAAATGTACGAAAGTGTTTACACAAACGCCAGAAAATCTTTTATAAATGAAATGTCAAAAATCGTTGAAAGTTTAATCGGCGTAAAAACTTTTTTTGATCATGCAACTGTTGAAAGTGGCGATGAGGCAGAAATTCCCGGCGGCGTAATTATCGCAAATTGTAAAGCGTCAAAGTTGATAAAAATTAAAGACAAATTTTTAAAATTTATGAAACAACTCGGCAAAGATCAAACTGAACATAGAATTTGGTTTGCCGTTTTGCCAAATGTGCGTGAAGAACCGCCGAAAAAGCCCTCTACAGGCAACGATAAAAATATTAGCGGTATGGGCGGCAGTTTGAAAAATAGAAAAAAGCAAGCCGAAAAAGACGACGCAGAATACGTCAGCATTAATACCTTGAAAGAATTTTTGCCGGAAATGGAAAAGGCAAATATCGTTACAGTTTTTAGTATTCATCCTGATAAAGGTAATACTTTTTCAGAGCTTTCACCGGCTGAAGTTGAAAGTAAAATGAAATTGTTCAATGACAGCAGTTACGGGCGGCACGCGGTTTACGCTTATCCAAATTTTACTTTGATTGGCGAAAGATTTTTTTTACCGTTCAAAAATCGTACAGATGAAGATTTCAAAATTTCTTTACCGGCGATTGTAATAGATGCGGCGTATCCTGCGGCAGGGTTGCTTGTTGCAAGTCAACAACATAAAATTTTAGAAAATCGCAAATTGCAAGTTGATAAGCAAACTGTTTGTGTAGGCGTTGACTTTGAAAATTTGACGGTAAAAAAAGCCTTCCAAACTAAATTTAATCGTGAAGAAGTTTTGCGCCGCATTGAAGATTTAATCAAAGTTATTAATCAAAGTATGTTCGGATTTTCATTCAGCGGCGATGATGTCAAAGATAAAGACGGGCAATGGAAAAATTCTTATATTCATTGCGCCCGCACGCTTGCCAAAAATGATAAAACTAATCTTTATAAACCAATTTATCAAACGCTGATTGAAGATTTTGTTGCACTCGAATTAAAATCCCTTCCTTCAATGAGTCCTGCTGCAGTTCAACAAAAAATTGACGAAATTAATCAAGAATGGGCGGACAAAAATAAAATCAATAAATTTAAAGGTTGCGTGAATTTTCTTTTGCGCGGCGGCGAATACATAGGAATGAGAAAAGAAAACGGTACTTTCAAAGTTTATATTAATTTTGTAGGCGGCGAAGGTTATGTTGACATTGAATTTGAAAATGCACCTGCAGAGGAGGAAAATAAATGATTTTTGAAATTACAATTACTTCTGAAGATGGCGAAGTTATCGAAATTGGCAAAGATGAAAAAGAGCAAAATTTTATTACGGATGTTGTTATACATATGGACACGGTAAATAATGACGTTCGCAATAAAGCTCCGGCGATGCTTGCTAAAATTGAAATTCACGGCGCAATTAACAGCGAAGTTGGCGATAGAGTTCTCAAGCTTTTTGAATGGTCTAAAGAATTGAACGAAAAGAAATGGTACCGCACTATTACAATTAAAGCCAAAACTTCCATAGATAAACCTTATCGCACTTACATTTTTGAAAAAGTTTTTGTTGTGGATTATTGGGAACGTTATAAAACCGAAAGTGCGCAGGGCGACGAACAAGCCAAAAATGCTGATAGAGACCATTTTGAACTCTTCCTTACTCAAAAGGAAAATAATTTTAAAACGATTGAGGCTTATTGATTTTTGAAATAGGAGACTGCGATGCAAATAAAAAATTTCGCTCAAATCGAAGGAATTACCGAATTTGAATTGACGAAACACGAAGGCAGACACAGCCGCTTGAATTTTGCAGCGTTGATTTCCGAAGGCGCAGCAGAAAAATTTTTAGCTTTTACCGGAAAAAATATTTCTGTTACTACAGACGATAACGCGCCAATTTTTTTTGGGCGTGTAGAATCGGTTGAAGTAGAAAATTCGCTTGGCGCGTCAAAAGTTTTTGCAGAGTGCGTTTCTTTCTCAATTTCTGAAGATGAAGAAGAAAAAACGCGCATTTTTCATAATCCCGAAAAAAAATTTTCTGACGTGTTAAGCACTGCGCGCCTTTCGTTAAAAAATTCTAATTTGAAACTTTCGGCGGATTTTGCCGCTTTAAAATATTTGCCTGTTATTTTGCAAAATCAAGAAACAAATTTTCAATTTATGGCGCGGCTAGCCAAAAATTTTGGAAGACGTTTTTGGATTCTTGACACTATGGAGCAGGCAAATTTTTTTATTGATTCAAGCGTTAATAAATCTGCGCGAAAAATTTCAAACGCCCAAATTGTTTCGCTGCGTCATTCAAAATTTGGCAAGCAATATAAATTTTTCGTGAAGTCTCAAAACTTTTTTGATATTGGACAGGTTGTAACACTTGAAAATATCACCGGCGAATTTATCATTACCGGCTTAAAAATTTCGCTGGAAAATGAAAGTTATTTTTTCTATTACGAATTGGAAGAAAATAAATTGGAACCGCCAAAAATTCCTGACGCGCCAATTTTCGCCAAAACTTTTAAACTTCATGCAAAAGTTAAAAATGTCAAAGACCCAAAAAATTTAGGCAAAATTCAAGTTACCTTCGATGATAAATTTGTTGAGGATATGGATAAAGAAAATCCCCTGTGGCTTGATTATCGCACGCCTTACAGCGGCAAAAACGGCGGAATTGTTTTTATTCCGGACGAAGGGGACGCCGTCGAAATTATTTTTACGAATGAAGAAATTTATTGCGTTTCAGCCCTGCGCGAAAATCCCTTAGCCGCCGAATGTCAAAAAGTTGCTGAAAAATATATCGGCAATAATTTTAAACAGCGCGTATTTTGGAAGGAAAAATCCTTGGAACTTTTTTCTGACAAATATAAAATCGTCATGAACGAAAAGGGAATTGAAATTGTTGTCGGCGAAAATTCTATCACACTTACTGAACAGGGGATTTTGCTAAAAACTAAGGATAGTAAAATTTCCCTGTCGAAAGATATTGCCGCACACACGGACGGGAAATTTGAACTCAAGGCAAAGGAAACCGAAATTAAATCCGACGGCAAAATTAAAATCGACGGAAAAGAAATTTCCATTGAAAGTAACGGCGCGGCAAATGTTAAATCCGGCGCAACTTTAAAACTTGCCGGCAGTAAAATTGAACTCTGTTAGAAATTTATAAATGTACTTTCTTTTTTCTACAGCAAAAAAAGTACTAAAGAGCACGCCTTGCCGCGCAAGTACCAAAGAAAAAGTGCCGCGCCCGCCTGCGTTTTTCGCGTCAAACAAAAAGTAGTTCAAAGTTCCAGCCGCGTTTTCTCACGTTACCGCAATTTAAAGTCACAAGCAAAAACGGAGTGCGGCGGGCGTCCTTAAAATCTTAAATTTTTAAACATACTCTAGAGATTGAAAAAATCGATTTTAAGGCGTCTAACTTTTTCTGTTAATATAAAGTATCATAAAAACTTTTGAAAGTGCGTTTACGTTGAAATTTTCGCCGTTTTTGAGCATTTTAAAATAACTTAGAGGAGGTATTTTTTTGAATAATGATATTGACGCCGAAATTTTAAAAATAATTGAGCGTGTTTATCCAAATGAAACTGATGAACGCCAAATGCTTGAAAAAGTTTTTACCGCGCTTGCCAAACGTCAAGAAAATTTTCTTTCAGATTTAGAAAAAAGAATTGATATTGAAACTGCCGCCCATGATTGGAATAAAGATTTTGAAGTTGCAGTAAAATTCGTCCGGCGCGGCAGTCAAGAATCTACAGGCGGGCTTTTTTCGCTGGAAATTGGAACAAGTTTTATTCTTGCCGATAAAGAAGAAACGCCGCTTGAAAAAATGGCAAAGGCTGAATCTTTTTTTGTCAACGCCGCCTACAACGAAATAGAAAATTTTTGCGCGCCAAAAAAATATCACGGAAAAATTATTACAAAAGACGGCACACTTAAAAATTTTTCTTACACTCTCCAACGCCACGAAAGATTTATAAACTATGAAAAAATTCTCTTTGAAGTTGCCGCGCTTTACAAAATCAGCCGCCCAATAATTTTTTCGCCCTACGCAAGAAAAGCCGTTGACGTAAAATTTTTTGGACTTGAGGCAAAAGATTTTAATAATTATCAAGATTTAGATTTACTATTCAGAGAAAATAATTTGAACGGCAAAATTTTGAACGGGAAACTTTTTTGGAATGTGGAAATTGAAGGCGGCGAAAGACCTCAAGGCGGCAAATGTGATGAATATATTGGCGCGGACGGCAATTTAATTCGCTACGCATATTTTCACACTTTTGACAGCGATAAAAAAATTTTTGTCTTGCCGGCGCAACATTTCGACGATTTAAAATTTGAGATTAAGGACAACGGGAAAAATTTTACTTTAGGTTACAGCAGCGTTTTGAAAGAATACGGCTACAGCACGCTGAATTTTGTTGCCGTTGAGAAAATTTCTGACGATTTTTTTACAAATGATTTTCCGCGCCCAAATAATAAATTGCGCTTGAGAACTGAAGGCGACGTTGAAAAAGTGCTTTCCTGTTTTAATGCTACGCGCGCAGGAAAAATTTTCCCCGCAAAATTTGAAAGTTTCAATTCCAAAAATTTTAAACCGCTTGAAATTTATCGCAGGGAAGACAGATATTTTATTTCGCCGGAATTTCGCTTAATCGGCAGAATTCGCAACAAGCCAATCTGCGTAATAAGTTTTGGCGGCAACGATTCAATTTTCAAAATCGACTACGCAAATTACGTGATTTATTATCTTGAAAAAAATTATCCCGAGTTTAATTGGGCAGGTGTTGAAACTTGAAATACATTTGGCAAAATTACAGCGCGGAAAATGATTTTTATATTGACGAAAAGCCTTTATCGCCGTATTTGGAAATTGGACACGCCACCACAAAAAAAATTGGCGTAAATCCCATACCGCGTTTTTGGGAAATTTTTTCGCCGCTCTTTGAAAATCCTCAAGCCCCCAAATTTGAACAACTTGAAAATTGTTTACTGCATTACCTCGCACAGTTGGATTTAAAAAGCGGGATTCATTTAAGTTCAATTTTGGAACGTAAACTTGACGCGGAAATTTGTGCTGAATTTTACGGCGAAAAAGCGCGGCAACTTTACTTATCGCTGAATGAAAATGAACGGCGGAAATTTTTAATCTACTTACAAAGACACGAGGCGGCGCAGGGCTTGCAAATTTTTTTCTTTGAGGCGGTACTTCAATTTTTTCCAATGACGAAATTTTATTTTTACGAATGGGAACAAAAATTTTTATTCTGCATTCCTGCGCGATATTCTGAACACAATGAAAAAATTTTGGAGCTTTTAATTTTTTTTCTTTTTGATATGGGCGCAAATTACGAAATTTTTTGGAATTGTCATTTTGGAATAATCGACGCTGAAGAAACTATGAAACTTGATGAACTTGTGATTTATTGAAAGGGAAATGCTTATGGGAAAAGAAATTGGAATTGATTTTGGCACAACAAATACCGTTGTCTCGTATGTCAATAAAAGCGGCAACTTGCAACAGTTGCGCTACGATTCAAAAAAAATTATTCCTACGGTAATTTATTTTCAAAGTCAAGATGAATATTTTATTGGCGAAAAAGCTAAAAAATTTTTGGCTGAAAAGCCGCAAGCCGGCGCAGATAATTTTAAACCAAAAATCGGCTCTTCCGACAAATACGAAATTTTTCCGGAAGAAGGAAAACCTTTTGAAAAGAAATTTATGGATATTGCCCAACTTTTTCTTAGCAAAATTGTTGAAGGAATAGAAATTAAATTACTGAAAGAATTTGGAGCCGTTGAGGGCTGCATAGATCGCGCAGTTATTACCGTTCCCGCAAATTTCAATTCAACTGAAAAAGACAATATAAAAAAAGCGGCAATGGCGGCAAATTTAGATAACGTAAAAGTTGCGGCTGAACCGACGGCGGCGGCTATTGCTTATGAAGATTCTCAAGGTGATGAAGATTCTGACGCTGTAATTTTGGTTTACGATTTTGGCGGCGGTACTTTCGACGTTTCCATAGTTCACAGAAAAGGCGGGGTTTTTGAGGAAATTACAACCGGCGGCGATAAATATTTGGGCGGCAACACTTTAACCGCAGTTTTGGCAGAGGAAATTTTAAACAAAATTAACGACGATTACGGCGCGGATTTTCCTTTTAATGAAGATGATTTTGACGCGGAAGAGTGCGAAATTTCTTTGACTGACTACAAGAAAAATATGAAAGAAATTTGGAACGCCGCAAATACAATCAAGGAAGATCTTTCAGACGCTGAAGAAATTTCTACAAATTTTAATTTTATTTTGCCGGGCGGAGTCAATGAACAAATTACGGTTGAATTTAGCCGTGAAGAATTTGAAAATTATATCAGTGAATACATTGATAGGACAGTTGATATAACAATGCAGACGATTCAGCGCGCCAAAGATGAAAAAGACGTTGAAAAAATTGATCAAATAGTTTTGGCGGGCGGCAGTTCAAATATCCCGCTGGTTAAGGAAACTTTAGCAAGCCGTCTGCAAAGTCAAGATATTGTTTTTTGTGACGACGTTTCAACTTTAATTTCACGCGGCGCGGCGATTTACGCCAAACGTTATGCAGATTCTGACAATTTGTCTACAAATGTAACAACAGTGCAAATGGGAACTGTTGCAACTGAAGGCGTATTTTTTGGCAAATTTCAACCTATCATTCCCGAAGATACGCCGTTACCTTGCACGCAGAAAAGAACTTTTTCTCTTTCACAAGACAATTTGCAAAAATTTGAAATTAAATATTACGAACGTGATATAAAAAATTATCCCAATGCAATTTTTGCCATAGATGACGGCATTGAGGAAATTAATTCGATTATGATTGAAAATTTGCCGCCGAATTTAAAGGCGTCTGAAGTTCAAGTTGAAGTGACTTTTACCGCGCAAAAAGACGGCACGCTTGATATTAACGTTGAACTTAAAGACAGCTCCGGCAAAAAAATTCAAAGTGAATCTATGAACTTTAAGAAAAAAAGCGATCTGGAGTGATTGCAATGAATCCTTTTCAAATGTTGTTTCAAAGAGGTAGGCAAAAGTTAGAAAAAATTATAAGCCGTGCCGAAAGTAAATCGCCCCAAAATGAAGTTACAACTGCGCCGCCTAAAAATATTTCACCACAAGAATTAAAGCAACGTTATGGCGATAATTCCCCAACAGAAATTTTAAGCCACAGAAATAAACCTAAAAATTATAATTCTTCGCCGCTTTTTGATTTTGGGGAAGATTTTTCAAAACAGAAAGTTGAAAATCCGCCGCCGACAATTTCGACAAAAACCCCCTATTGGCAACCTGCGCCGCCAAAAACAAATTCACTTGAATCTGTGGCAAATTATGGAATTAATCAGCAACCGAGAAAGCCGCGTTACATTCAAAATCAAACAAATTATCCCCCCGTTGCTCCCAAAAAAGACGTTATCATAAAAATTACAGGCTTGTTGGAGTGGAAACAATTTCAATTAACTGTGACAGATTTACACGAATTGATAAATTTTTTTGAGAGCAGAAAAGATTCTCAAAGTCCGCAATTTCTTAATTCAATCAAAAATTACAAAAACATTTTAGATAAAAAACTTTCCGCGCCCGCTGAACGTTCGGCAACGGTTTTTCTTGAAAGGGCTGTTGAGGTTATACAGCAACGCTTTTACACTTTTTTAAGAGGGTACGCGCCGGGACTTAAAGGGCAAGGTAAAGAGTCGCGCAGTTATTATGTTGAAATTGACAGGCTGGTAAAAAAATATTTTGAAAATATCGGTCTTAAATCTGCAGATGCTAAGGCGGGCGATAATTATCGAAATTGGCGGGAACATATGGACGCTAATTTTATTCCTACGTGGCGGCAAGATTTAGATAATCGTATTTCAGAAATTTCAATTCAGCCGTATTATTTCCGGTACTACGACGAAAACGGCAATGTTGAAAAGTTTTGGATTGACGGCGAATGTACAGTTTATCGATTTGGGGAGGGTAATTAAATGGAGTATATCGGCTTGCTCGGTTTACTCGGCTTAATTGGATTTTTTGTTTCAAGCGGCTTGGAAAATAAATTTGACAATTTGAAAAAAAGTTTGCCGGATACTGAATCAAGAATTGCACAAGACGAAAAAATTATTGCCGACCTTCAAAAAGAAATTGAAAGGCTGAATTTTATCCTTCAAAATTACGTGACACAAGGCGATTTAAATAATTTTTCCTACTCATTGCAACAACAAATTCAAAAAGATTTTCAAGCCGCGTTAAAAAATTACGCCACAATTTCCGGCGTCAAGGAACTTGAAAGAAAAATCGACAGCTTGCCGCAAATTCCGGATTTACAAAGTTTACAGCAAAAAATTTCCGCGCTTGAAATTCAAATTTCTGAACAAAATAAAATCCTCGCGCAGTTTTCACAACAGCTTGACGAACAAAAAAATTTAAATGCCGCCTATGAAAAACGTATCAAACAACTTGAAAATAAAATTGGCGATACTACGCCGCCGCCCGTTCCGGAATTAACAATTAAAAATTTCCAACTCCAAAAAAATAATCAGCCGCTTTTCACAAACTCCGCCGCCGCTGATAAAGTTTTGACAACTATTGAAAATCTTTCAGAAATAATTTCTTTCCTCAAAAATTCCAAATTTAACAAGAAAGATAATTTCATTCGCCTTATAAAAAATTACCAAAATAATATTCAAAAATTTGCTGATAAAGTAAGGCGCGGCAAATTCGACGAAGAAAATTTTTCTGAAGAAGTAAGCAACGCCTTTTTCGACGTACTGAAAAAATATTTTTTGGCAACACTGCCCGTTTCAATTTATCGCGGCAAAAATGAAAATCTTGAATTTTATTCCGAGTTTCTGTCTAAAGTCAACAAATATCTTGCGGCTTGCCACGTCTACACAGAATTTATTGAGCCGAAAAAAATTATGCAACGCAGTGACTTAGAAAAAATGGAAATTGTAAAAAAAGATACCGCCCAAAAAACTGAAGATAAATTGATTGATGAAGTTGAAAGGCTGCCGTATTTTTTGGATTATCTGACGGACGATGAAGAAATTGAAAGGTGCAATTTTGACGGCGCAATGATTGTACTTCAATTTAACGGGGGAACAAAATGAAAACTTATATTGGAATAGATTTTGGCGCGTGCAATATTAAAGCTTTTCAAATTAATAACGGCAGAGAATTATCAATCAGATTGGATAAACAACAGAGCGGTAAAGAATACATTCCAAATATTATTTTGTACGACAAACACAAAGGCAAACTTGAAAATATTGTCGGAAAAATCGCCAAAAGAGACGGCAAGCCCCAAAATAAAGTTTGGCAGATTAAGCCGAAAATTTCAAAGAAAAATTGGAGCAAGTACATTGAAAATTTAGGGCGCGAAGTCAACGCCGCTGAAGTTGTCAAAGATATTTTAGATTGTATTTGGCGAACAATCACGAATCAATTTGCCGGTGAAAAAGATTTTGACGTGACGATAACCGCGCCCGTTTCTTTTTCTGAAGTGCAAAAAAATTTGATAAAACAGGCGGCACTTGATGCAGGTATTCCCGTTACAACGGTTATTACCGAGCCTTTCGCCGCAATGTTTTCGCTTGAAGATTTTTTGCAAGATGAGGATAAGCAGACAGTTTTAATTTTTGATTTTGGCGGCTCCACGCTTGATTTAAGTTTGTTTAGGATTGAACGTGCCGATGATGAATTAAGATTTACTGAACTTGCCGCGGCGGGTTTAAAATTTGGCGGGCTTGATATTGACAAGGCGATTTTTGAAAATATTTTTATGGTTAAATACGCCGACGAAGTAAAAAAAATTTTGGACAACGGCACGCCCAAAATCGAATTTCTCAACGCCATTGAAAGTATCAAAGAAAGTATTTTTGAAGATGATGAAGATTCAATGTCAGAATTTGTCAAAGATAATGAAGGCGGGCTTATTGAATTTAATTTGACGAAAGATGAAATTATTTCTGTGCTTGAGAAAATTAAAATCAAGGAAAAAATTATTGCGGTATTTGAGGAACTTTTTGAAGATGCAAAAATTAAAAAAAGCGAAGTTACGGCGGTAAAACCTTTTGGCGGCACTTCGACGATTAGTTATTTTTTGGAAATGCTGACAGATTATTTTGGCGCGGAAGTTTTTGATTGTGAAGATTTTGATTTACCGCCGGATGAAATTTATATGGGCGTGGCGAAGGGCGCGGCGAAATATCGTTACACGATTGAAAAAGAAAATTCCGGCGTCACAATTAAAAATGTCATTCCTTACAGCATTGGTCTGGCCAAAAATAAAAATTTTACACGCTACATTAAACGCAACGAAATTAGCGGATTTGTTACACGTTTTGAATCGCTTTTAATTTCTGAACTTGAAAAAAATAATTGGCGCGTTGCAGTTTATCAAAGTTTCAGCAATGAATTTAAATTGCCGCTGGACAGTGAAGAAGTTATTTTTATGTGCGACGTTGAACTTGATAAAAATCTTTACAGCGTTGAAGATGCAATTCTTTTCAAAATGAAAACCGACAGTAGCGGGAAAATTCATATGAAATTTTTTGAATTTCCGCCGGACAGCGACGAGCCTAAACTTATCGAAGAAAAATTTGTTAAGGTGGGATAACCTATGGAGTACAAAAAAGAAACTTTGGACGCGCTTTTTAATTATGGTACAGAAATTTTGGCGTCACTGCAAAATATTTCCAATGACAAAGATAAAAAATTGGAAGATGCCAATCGCCGTTATAAAAATCTGCGCGAGAGTTTGCAGGAAATTTTGAACAAGTCCAACAGTGAGGAGGAAAAATTTTGAGCACTAATCCTGAAGAAAAACAAAATTTTGAAGATTTGCGCGGAATTTTAAATTATATGTACAATTTCGCCAATTACTACTACAACGAATTGAAAAAGGCGCAAGATTTAAACGCCCGCAAAGACTCCGAAATTTCAACTTTGAAAATTTCAAACGAACAAAATATTAAAGCTAAAAATAACGAAATTACAAATTTGAAAAATAAAATCGGCGTATTGGAAAATAATATTTTGACTCAAGGAAAAAATTTTCAGCAACAGTTGAGAGAATACGGCGATTATAACAATAAATTGGTATTGCAACTTGAAACGATTGAAAGAGACTTGAAGACTCAAAAAGAACGCCTTGACGAACGCGAAAGAAAACTTAAAGAAAATGAAAGGCAGTTTGAACAAGCCCGCGCCGCCTTTGAAGATGAACGCAAAAAATTTCAAGCTGAAGAATCTGATTTGCGTGGAAAAGCCGCCGGTTATGAAAGTCTTAGACAAGCCGCCGCAAAATTCGACGCCGAAAAAAGAGAGTTACAGCAAAAATTACAGGGCGAAATTGACAGGCTGAACGGCGAAATTAACAATAAAAATTCCGAAATTGAAACTCTCAAGAAAGAAAAAGAAGGTTTAAATAAAAAAGTTTACTTTGCCGGAATTGATAAACAAACGTTGCAAGAAAAAAATAAACGCCTTCAGGAAGAAAATGAAAATTTGCGCAAAAATAACGGCGGCGTACCTTCACAAGCTGAAAATCTTGAAAATGAACAGCAACCGCAGGAAGAAATTAAAATTTCTCAACAAGATGATGACAAGGACGGCGCGCCTTCACAGTCCGGCGGCAGTTTTAAAGATTTTTATAATGACGGTAAATTTTAAAGGAGACGTAATTTAATGAGTGAAATTTTCGTAGGGATTGACTTAGGCACAACGAATACCCTTGCTTGTTATTTGAAAAGCGGCAGACTTGATTTTATTAAATTTAGCGGCAAAAAAATGCTCCCTTCAGCGTTATCGGTTGATGAAGATGGAAGTATTATTGTTGGCAAAGTTGCCAAAAGAAACGCCGTAATGGATCCGCGCACGGCTGTTCTTTCGTCAAAAACTTATATGGCAGACCCCCAAAAAACGTGGACAATTCGCGGCAAAACTTTTACTCCAACTGAAGTTGCAACCGAAATTTTAAAGGAAGTTAAAAGAAAAATTATTCAGAAAATGAAATGCCCGCCGGAAACTACAATTAACGCGGTTATAACTGTTCCTGCGTATTTTACCGGCAACCAAAAGGACGAAACTAAAAAAGCCGGCGCGGCGGCAGGATTCAACGTTTTGCAAATTATTACCGAGCCAATGGCGGCGGCAGTTGCGGCAGTTCGCACGCTTGAACTTGACGAAAAAATTTTTGTCGTGGATTTGGGCGGCGGTACTTTTGATATTAGCGTTTTGCAAGCTGAACAATCTACACATACTTACCTTGCACTTGATGTTGACGGCGATAAAAAACTTGGCGGCGATAATTTCGACAAAATGCTTTACAATTATTTAATTGGCGTCATTCAAGATGATTTAGGCTTAGATTTGTCTAATCCTGAAAAATCCGGGCTTGCTTACAATGAATATTACTCAATGACAGGGCGCGTCCGTGATGCCGCAGAAACTGCCAAAATCGATTTAAGCTCCGCCGAAAATTGCGAAATAACTTTACCCGCGCTTTTCCACCATCAAGGCAAAACTTACGATTTTAATATTGAATTGACGCGCGCAGATTTTGAAAATATTTGTGCGCCGCTTTTCGACAAAATTATTTCTCGTATCAAAAAATTTATTGAAGAAAGTGATAAATTCACGCTTAATGAAATTGGTACAGTAATTTTGGCGGGCGGCAGTTGCTACATTCCCAAAATTAAATCTGAAGTCGAAAAAATTTTTGGCAAAAGACCGGATTCACAGCTTGAATTGGATACACTCGTTGCAGTTGGAGCTTGTTTAGTTTCTGAATCTATCAACGCGGGAATAATTACGCCGGATAGTATTCATTTGAAAGATATAATTTCACATTCACTCGGCGTCGAAGTTCTTTCGCCGGATAGAAAGAAAATGATTCTCTCAAAAATTATCAACAAAGGCGCAACTTACCCCTGTGAATTTTCTAAGATTTATACAACCGTTCAAAATAATCAAACTACCGTACCAATTTATATTTATGAGGCGGCAAGCGATAAAGAAAATGTTGAAGATATTGAAGTTCACGAATATTACGGCGATGTTTCACTTGAAAATATTCCTCCGGCTCCGGCGGGCGTTCCAAATATCAAAGTAACTTTCAGCTACGATCAAAGCGGCGCGGTTGTTGTTATGGCGCAAGATGAAAACAGCGGTATCAGTAGAGTGGTTGAAATTAAAAAGGGCGAAAAACCCGCACGTAAAAAAATTCAAGCGGCGATAGATTTTATGTTACTTTTGGACACTTCCGGAAGTATGGACGGCGTTGCAATTCGTGAGGCAAAGCACGCCTGCGAAATTCTTTTTACTGATATGATTGATTTCAGCGTTCACAAAATGGGCTTTATAACTTTCGATTCTTACGTTAGGCGGCTTGTTCCTTTAACGCAAGATGTAAACCGCTTGAAAAATGCCCTGCGTGGTATTGACGCGGACGGCGGCACAAATTTAGTTGACGCGCTGAAATTCGCAGATCAAGATTTAGCCGCAAGTTCCAATAAAAAAGTTGTGATAATCGTTACTGACGGCGACCCCTTCGACGAAAATTTAGTTTTAAATTACGCAACGAAAATGAAAAATTCCGGTATTCTCATAGCTACAATCGGCGCAGGTAACAGAATCAAAGAAGGTTTTATCAAGAAAATGTCAAGCCCTGACAGAGCTTACAAAATTGATAATATGTCAAAACTGCGCGCGGCATTTGAAACGGCACTTTTGGCAATTTTTGAAACTTGATAGGAGTTGAAATAATGGATACGGTAGATTATAAAGGCAAAAAAAATATGCCCGTCGAAAAATTTATCAAAGAAATTTTCGGCGCAGTGCCCAATGTAAAAATTAGTTTGACTGTTGAGGATTTTAAAAGTTACGCCAATGAAAATATTTTTGATAAAAATGATTTGCAAAAATTCATGGCGATTGAAACTTTCAAAGACCTTGAAAATTTTATCCTTTCTCCAAAAACTCAAAACGCCAGCATAAAAAAAATTTTGACGGCTTGTTTTGTTGACAAAAATATTTCTTACAATGCAAACGCTTTAAAACCTTGCACAAAAAATCATATCCCTGTAATTTTGTCCGGAATATTTGAATTTGAAGAAAATAATTCTGCTGAAGAAATTCCGCCCTCAAATACTGAAACAAACATTACACAGCCGCCCGCAGATATTGAAACAAATATTACAGCTCCACCGCCCGCGCCCGCAAAAATTTTTGAATTTGATTTAGATTCTATGCAAAGAATTTTAAGCGGCTGCCAAAATACAATCAGAAAAGATATTGACGCCACGTCTTTTAACTTAACCGAACAAATGCCGGTTAAATTGAACAATGAATTTTATATGGTCGTTCCAAAAAATTTGCCGGTGTATTATGGCGCAATGGCTATCATTACAAAAAATGAACCGCAAGAAATTTCGGCGGTAGGCAAATTGCAACTTCACGAAGGCAAAACTCATATTCTTTTGGAAGAAAAAGATATTGACTACAAAATTTTTGAAGAACAGAGCAGTTTTTATATTGTACTTTTCCCGCAAGCCGCGCAGAATATTTTGGAAAGTGGCGGCAATTACAACGGCGAAGTTTATCTTGTAGAAACTCAAATTTATTTAAAAAGTTTGGAAAAGGCGCGAACAACTCTTTGCATTGATTTTGGTACAAGCAATACCACCATTGGAAGTTACGGCGTAAATAACCCCGAAACTAACGAGCCGGAAATTGTAGATTTTTTTGATGAAACCGGCGATACTCCGGTAAAAAGAAAAACTTTTCCAACGGTAGTTTACATTAAATCTTTCAACGGCAACAAAATTAAATATCTTTTCGGCTACGAGGCTTTAAAGCAGGTTATAGCAAAAGATTATAAATCTGATGCGTCCGTTTTTTACGAAATTAAACGCTGGATTAACAGTCTTGACGCCGTCGAAAATGTCACAGACGAAGAAGGACACAACACTAAAATTTCTCACAGGGAAATTATTCAAGCTTATATTGAGCATATTTTAAATTTGGCTGAACAATATTTTAACCGCAAATTTACAAAGTTGCACTTTACCGCGCCGGTTAAACTCAAGGATAGTTTTATTGAGGCTATGGCGCAAATGTTCAGCAAAAATGGGCGCGTTGTTGTGGACGCCGGACTTTCAATAGATGAAGGAATTGCAATTATTTACAACCATATCAACAAGCAAATGAAAAAAAATAAGGCGGATAAAAAGCAAAAAATTTTTATCATTGACTGCGGCGGCGGCACTACAGATTTAGCAAGCTGTGAATATTTTGTGGATACTAAAGGCTACAACAAAAAATTAAATATCATTACGCGCTTTGAAAACGGCGATTCAAATTTTGGCGGCAATAATGTCACATTTAGAATTTTACAACTTTTGAAAATTAAATTGGCGCAGAAATTGCAAAATAAACCTGAAAAATCCGTTCAAGATTTAATCGACGACGAAACAAAAATTTTGTACGAAATTGACAAAAACCATTATGAAAACACGCCGCCTCAAGATGATAGAAAAGTTCGCTATGCAGAATTTGATAAAGAATATGAACTTGCTGAAGAATTTGTACCAACTAAATTTGCACAAGAAAATTTAATCCAGAGAAAAAGCGACCTTAAAAGAAATTTTTATTACCTTTGGCAAATGGCAGAGGCTTACAAAATTGAATTTTACCGCGCCACTATGGATTTTGTTTCAGTGAATTTTTCCAATGCTGAAGATAGAAAAATTGGAATTCCGGACGACAATAAATATTATCTTTTCGTCAAAAAATCTGTCGGCGGTCCACTTGAAAAAGTTATGAATCCAATGAGCGGAATTGAAATTACAAACAACGAAATTCACCGCCTTTTGTACGCAGATATTTATTCACTGCTGAAAAATGTTTTGGAGCCCTACGATACAAACAACGACGAACAGGAACTTTTGAAATATAATCATTACAAACTTTCCGGACAGTCTTGCAAAATCACGCTGTTTAACGAATTGCTTAAGGAATTTATACCAGGAAAATATTTGCGCTACGACGACGACCAAAAAGAATCGCCGGCAAGCCTTGAACTTAAACTGGCTTGTATCAACGGCAGTATTTACTATATGCGCGATATGGAATACGGCGAAATTAAACCTTATATCACAATGAAAAATCCAAAATTAATCTATGACGTTTGCAAAACAAGTTTTGATAGTGAAACTAAAATTTATATGCTTAAAAAAGGCTCCGTAAAAATTGAACCGACGGTAGATATTATTTCTTCAGATGCGCGGCTTATTCGCTACGTTGTTTTTTCTCAAAACGGCAAGAAAAAAAATACAATCGATTTTGAAATTGAAAGAGGCAATGAAAGAGCAATTTCGACAACTGAACTTAATGCAGATATTGCGCGCAGAACCAATGACGAGAGCGGCAATATTGGAAAACACGTATCTTACGAAATTGGCAAAGTCGATTTAGAAAAAGAAAATCTTTCAAGCGTTTTTGCACATTTCGCCATACCTTCAAAAAATGGTTACGGCTTTTACGTTTACTGCATAAAAATTCAAGTTCAAAACAAACAATACAGTTACAGTTTGACGCAGGAGCCGAAATATTTTGGTTTTGAAGATACTACATTGGAAACTTTTTTTGACGGGGGCAGGTAATTTTTATGTTCACAAATAAAAATTTGAAATTTGCGCACGGGACAATTTTAACCGGCGCAATGCTCCACGAAATTTATAAATATCCACGTGAATTTTTTCGGCTTATCTACAAAGACTTCAGCGACGGGATAATTTGCGGCTTAGATTATTTTATGGACGAAGGAAATTTATTTTTGTCCGCCGGAATTATGAAACTTGACGGCGAATTTTATTTTCTTGAAAAAAATTTAAATTTCAGTCTCCTTGCCGAAAAAAATAATCTTAAGACTGACCAAAAATATTATATTTGCCTAAATAAAATTTCTGCTGTAAAAGAGCCGTGCTTGACTGAAAATAATTTTGAAATAATTTTATCGCAAGAAAATAATTTTCCTACGCTTGGGCAATTTGTTTTTACTAAAATTGACGATTTTAATTTTCCGATTTTGATTGAAAGTGAAAATCCCTTTGAAAGAATTTTTGACAGGAACGCTTTTAATGTGCTTGAGGTAAATTTTGCGGCGAAGGGCGGCGCAACTTTCCACCCGTTTTTATTTAGGCTTGTCAAAGATTTTCTGCTGAAAAAGAAAGACAAAACACCGCTTGACTATTCGATTTTGACACAGTTGCAAAACGCTGAAACAATTTCCTTGCAAACAATAAAATCGTATATTGCAGAGGAAGGCGCAGAATTTAATTCCGGCGACAGAAAATCTTTGTTTAAAATTTTTTGTGATTGTCTGGTAAATTCAAAATTCAAACTGAATTACAGCTTAAAATTGCAGGAAGATGAAGGGGAAAAAAACAAGCGAAAGTTTTCGCCTTTGGGGAAATTGTTATAAAAAGAACGTGTCGACGCAATTCAGCCGACACATTTTTTTTGCTCAAATTAAAAAATTACAAATTGCGCTCATAATTTTTTCTTCCCAAATATAATTGCCGCTAAAATTGCCGTGACTGCGCGGGTCGTTATCCTCGTCAATCGCCGTACCGTTCATCATATAGATAAAACCGGTTTTAGTATTTGGTACAAAAAAAATTCCCGACAACATACCAAACGCCGCGCCGGTATGCCCAATTAAATTTATTTCGTGATCTTTGCAAACGCGACTTGAAGTTTTGCCGTCAATAAAATAAATTCCTAATCCGTACGAAAGAATCGCTCCGCCGTAGTTATCGCCGTTTTTGCCGTTGAAAATCCAATGCGGCTTAAACATTTCGGCTAATGAATTTTTACTTAGAATTTTTTTGCCGTGAAAAATTCCACCGTTCATCAACATTTCTAAAGTATTTGCCATTTCCTCAAAAGAAATTCTCAAGCCGCCTTGCGGAGAAAAAATAGTTGCGTTTGTTCCAATTTTATAATTTCTCAAGCTATAACTTTGCTGAAAATTTTCTTCGTAGGGATTTTGCAAAGAAATTGTATCCGGCGGCGGCTGAATATTTTTAAAATCGTCCGCCTTGCCGTACCAATCGCCGTTTTCATTCCAAACGCCCTGCAAATTTTTTTTCTGATAAATTGTACCTAAATTTTCAAAATCTGCGCGACTTAAATTCGCCGGTACGTAGTCAGCTCGCGTTTCAAGTTGCGCCAAAATATTTTCCTTCTGATAAATATCAAAACGCTTGCCGGTAACTTTTTCAATAATCGTCCCCAAAATCCCGTAATTCAAATTTGAGTACGTAAAAAAATTTTTATCTTCTTTTGCGAAATGTGCGCCGTCTTCAAAAAATTTCCCGTCCGGTTTAAAAAATTCTTCAATGCTGAAATTCGGCGGTATGCTGTAAATTTTGCCGTCGCGCAGTGTTGAGGTATGACTTGCCAACATTCGCACGGTTATTTTTTCTTGAGGAAAATTTGGGTTGCGCAAAGAAAAATTTAAATATTTGCCGGCGTCCGCGTCAAGATTTATTTTGCCCTGTTCAACAAGTTGTAAAATCGTAAAAATCGTAAACATTTTTGAAATTGACGCTGCCCTAAATCTTGTTTGCCGCGTTACAGACTTTGAATTTTCGCCAATGACGCGCCGCCCCAAAAATTCTGAATAAATTTCTGCGCCGTCCTTAAAAATTATGACGCCTAAGCCCGGTACTTTTTCGCCGTTATCGCCTATCATTTTTTCAAATTCGCCGCTCAATTTTGCCGCACTCCTTACCTTGAAAATTCCCTGAATATTTGATATTATAACAAATATTTTTTAGAAGGGGGTGTAAATTTTGAATAAAGACTTTTGCATTTTGGAAATTGACGAAAAAATTTTTTCCAGAATCGACGGCAAATCTTACAAAAAAAATTGTACCGTGCCGCTTGAAGATTTACGCTATCTGAAAGTTTTGCACAAAAATTTGAACGGCGAAATTTTGAACGGCGAATTAATCTGCAATGTAAAAATAGCTGAAACTTTAATTGATATTTTTGAAAAACTTTACACGGGGAATTATCCCATTGAAAAAATTAAACTTGTTGACGAATACAACGCCGAAGATGAACTTTCAATGCGGAATAATAATTCTTCGTGTTTTAATTTTCGCTACGTTTCAAACACCACAAGAATTTCAAAACACGGCTACGGATTAGCAGTTGATATTAACCCGCTGTACAATCCCTACATTAAATTTGTAAACGGCAAAAAAAGTATCGAGCCTGCAAACGCTGCCGAATTTGAAGACCGTACAAAAACTTTTGATTACAAAATTGTTGAGGGCGATTTATGCCACAAACTTTTTACCGAGCGCGGCTTTTTATGGGGCGGGAATTGTTGGAAAAATGAATTAGACTATCAGCATTTTTTTATTTCGGACGGTTATGAAGAAAACGGCGAACCGCGTTAGTAGTAGGGTAGTGGTATAGTGTGATAGTGGTATAGTTTAGAAGGGAAGATTTGAATTGAAAAAAATTTTAATGTTTACTTTGCTGTTGTGCGCAATGATTTTTACAGGTTGCGGCAACGATTCAGCAAAAACAGACGATAATTTAAAAGTTATGTTCGGCTCCAATGTTGTATCATTGGATGCCGCACAAGCTACGGATTCTGTATCTTTTGAATTAATTGCAGATTGTATTGACGGCTTAACGCAGCTTGATTCTCACGGCAAGCCAATTCCGGCTATTGCTGAAAGTTACGACGTTTCAGAAGACGGCAAAACTTATACATTCCACTTGCGCGACGCCAAATGGGCTAACGGCGATGAAGTTACCGCTGAAGATTTTGTATTTGCATGGCGTCGTCATTGCGTCGAGTCTACAAAATATTCTTATATAATGGGCTCCACCGTTGCTTGTATCAAAAATGCTGACGCTGTCATTAAAAAAGAAACTGCGCCGGAAAATTTGGGCGTTACTGCTAAAGATTCAAAAACTTTGGTAGTTGAACTGGATGCGCCTGTTTCATTTTTCCCTTCGTTAATGTGTTTCCCCGCGTTTTATCCTATCAACGAAAAATTTTATAACAGTATCGAAAGTGGCAGTTACGGTACAAGCCCTGAAACTTTCCTTTCAAACGGAGCTTTTATGTTGACTGAATATTTGCCGGGCACTGCAAATATTCGCCTCAAGAAAAATGATTCCTACTGGAACGCGCAAAATATTTCTTTGCAGAATTTCCAATATCAAGTTGTTTCATCTTCAGACAACGCTTTAACCGCCTTCAAAAACGGTACGCTTGATCTTGCGGGAATTAGCGGTAACCAAATTGACAGCGTAAAAAATGACAGCGAACTTTCAAAAAATCTTAAAATTATTCCTACCGGTCTTTTGCAATACCTTTCATTTAATCAAGACGCCAAAAATCATCACGGCGGCGCACTTGCTAACGTAAATCTTCGCCTTGCAATTTCAAACGCTATTGACAGAGAATCTTTGGTAAATAATTTTGTTGCGAATGGCGCAAGAGCAACTTATACAGCAATTCCGATTAATTTTGCGGCGAATGCTGAAACCGGAAAATATTTTGCTGAAGACCAAAAACAATTTTCAGAATATGTAAGTTTTGACGTTGAAAAGGCGCGCAGATTTTTAGACGCGGCAAAATCTGAACTCGGCAAAGATACTTTTGACTTGGATATTATTTACGCAAATGACAGCGGCGATACCGTTATTAAAGTCGCGCAGGCTATTAAATCTCAAGTTGAAGAAAATTTGCCCGGCGTAACTTTGAACTTGCAACCAATGCCTAAGGCTGAATATCTTGATCGCGTAACTACCAACAGCTACGATATTGCAATTACAAACTGGAGCCCTGATTATGACGACCCAATGACATTTTTAACTTTGTGGACAACTGAAGGTAGCGAAATTTCCGAACATTGGAGTAACGCAGATTACGATAAAATTATTTCAGATTGCACAACCGGCGCACTTGCCGCAAATTACAGCGAACGTTGGAGCGCAATGTACGACGCTGAAGAAATTTTATTGAGAGAGGCGGTTATCGCCCCGCTTTACACAAATGCAAGCGCAAATTTAATTTCTGACAAGGCAAAGGGCGTTGAATTTCATTCTGTAGCTATTGAGCGCGTTTATAAAAATGTAAAATGACAAAATACATTGCAAAAAGAATTTTAATGGCGGCGTTGACGCTTTTTATAATAACTTTCGTGTTGTTTGTTTTAATTCGGATAATGCCCGGCAACCCTTTTCCCGTTGAAAGAATGTCAGCAGAAATGATTTTGCAAAAACGCCTTGAACTCGGACTTGACAAGCCAATTTTGGTACAGTTCAAAGATTATCTTTCAATTTTAATGAGCGGCAGTTTCGGCAATGGTACTTCACTTTATAACGGCGCGCCAATTAAACCAATTTTGATTAAGTGTCTGGAAAATTCTTTTAAAATTGGCGTGCTGTCAATTTTGTTTGGTACAATCGTCGGGCTTTTAATTGGAATTGTTGCAGCGATGAATCGTGGAAAATTTTTAGACGGCTTATGCACGGTAGTTTCAATTTTGGGCGTTTGTATCCCGTCGTACGTTTTTATGATTTTCCTGCAATATTTTTTCTCTTACAAAATCCCGTTTTTCCCATATTTTTTTGACGGCTCCAAATTTTTATTTTCGTCGATAATGCCCGCGCTGTCTTTAAGTCTTTTGGCAATTTCAATTATCGCAAGATTTACGCGCAATGAAATGGTTGAAGTTATGAATAGCGATTACGTCAAACTTGCAGAGGCAAAGGGCGTTTACGGCTGGGAATTAATTCGCAAGCACATTTTGAGAAATGCTTTAATTCCAATAGTTACGGTAATTGCGCCGCTCGTTGTCGATTTATTAACCGGCGCAATGGTTATCGAAAAAATTTACGGAATTAACGGCGTCGGCAAATTAATGGTTGACGCAATAGCCGGACAGGGCGTCGATTATAATTACGTTTTGGCGTTGGGAATTGTTTTTTCTGCAATGTATATCGGCGCAATGCTCCTGCTTGATATTTTGTACGGGATAATTGACCCGCGCATTAGTTTAACGGCAAAGGACGGCTGATAATGGAAAAAATTTACACGCCGCAAAAGGAAGATTTTGAATTTGTCGAAGGGCGAAATTTGGAAGTTGATACAAATTTTGCGTCACAGGGATATTGGCGCGGAGTTTTTGTTCACTTCACGAAAAATAAATTTGCAATTACGGGCGTTTTTCTTGTTGCGGTAATAATTTTTCTGTACGGGATAATTGACCCGCGCATAAGTTTAACGGCAAAGGACGGCTGATAATGGAAAAAATTTACACGCCGCAAAAGGAAGATTTTGAATTTGTCGAAGGGCGAAATTTGGAAGTTGATACAAATTTTGCGTCACAGGGATATTGGCGCGGAGTTTTTATTCACTTCACGAAAAATAAATTTGCAATTACGGGCGTTTTTCTTGTTGCAGTGATAATGATTTTTGCGATATTTGCGCCGGTTTTCAGTTCCTACGCTTACGACGAAATTATTTCTGTAACTGATGAAGGCGGCAAAGAAATTGTTGCAAAGGCTTTATCGCCGCAATTTGCCGGTAGCGCAGAAAATTTATTTGCAGATAAAACTTTTATTTTCGGTACAGATGATGTTGGGCGGGATTTATGGACGCGCACGTGGCAAGGCGCAAGAGTTTCACTGATAATTGCATTCGTGGCGATTTTTATTGATATGCTCATTGGTACAAGTTACGGCTTAATTTCCGGCTTTTTCGGCGGCACGGTTGATAATATTCTTCAAAGATTTATAGAAATTGCGGGCAGTATTCCAACGCTTGTTATAATTTCGATTCTTGCAATTTTTATGGACAAAGGAATTGGCTTAGTTATCGCATCACTTTTGATAACTGAATGGATTGGAATGAGTAAAATTGCGCGCGCAGAATGTTTAAAGTTGAAAGAACGTGAATATGTTTTGGCAAGTCGAACTTTAGGCGCGGGAAGTTTCCACATAATTTTTACTCAAATTTTGCCAAATACAATCGGACCAATAATAACTCAAGTAATGTTTTCAATACCGGTTGCAATTTTTACGGAGGCTTTTTTAAGTTTTGTCGGCGTAGGAATAGTTCTGCCGCAATGTTCAATAGGTTCACTGATTGAGGCAGGATTTGGCAACATTACAATTTTACCCTATCAAATTTTGCCGCCAATTACAGTTTTGGCAATTTTAATGTTGGGCTTTAATTTAATTGGCGACGGATTCAGAGAGGCACTTGCTCCAAAATTGGAAGATATGTAATTTAGAGGCTATAAAACGCCTAAAAAATCTTTTGGTAAAGTTTTATTAAAAATGTTTCAGAGGCGGCTAAAAATTGATTTAAACGCCCATTAAAACGATTTTAGCGGTAACCATAAAAAATTTAGTTAAAAATAAAATCTTGACAAGTTCGCCCATAAATCGTAATATTACAAAAAAATTGAATATTGATTGAATTGGGTGTTGAAAAACTCAATAAGGAATCCGGTACAAGCCGGAGCGGTCCCGCCACTGTAACAGCGAGCAATTCTGCAATTATGTCATTGAGCGTAAGCTTGAGAAGGCGCAGAGGAGCTAAGACCTGGAGCCAGGAGAATTGCCCAATTAACAATCACCGTTTGACCTGCGAGCGACAGGAAGGGGATTTTATGGGCGAAATGTTTTTTCGTTTGTATTTATCCCGTGTTGCTTGCAATTCGGGTTTTTTTAATTTTGACTTCCTGCGAAATTTCGCAAGAATATATTTGCTCATACATTTCAAATTAAAGGCGGCGCAAAATTTTTAGCGTCGTTTTTTCTATGGAAAAAAATAGGGATTAGAATTTTCCTCTAACCACTAAAACTTGATTTTTAAAATTATTTAACTGTCAAATATAGGCGGAAACAATTTTAACGGCGTTATCGTAATTTGTAACGTCATTTATATTTGATTTAAAGACGGCGCAAAATTTTTAGCGTCGTTTTTTCTATTGAAAAAAATAGGATTAGAATTTTCCTCTAACCATTAAAACTTGATTTTTAAAATTATTTAGCCGCCAAATATAGGCGGGAACAATTTTAACACTGTTATCTTAATTTGTAACGTCATTTATATTTGATTTAAAGGCGGCGCAAAATTTTTAGCGTCGTTTTTTCTATTGAAAAAAATAGGGATTAGAATTTTCCTCTAACCACTAAAACTTGATTTTTAAAAATTATTTAGCCGCCAAATATAGGCGGGAATAATTTTAACGCCGTTATCGTAATTTGCAACGTCATTGATATTTGATTTAAAGACGGTGCAAAATTTTTAGCGTTGTTTTTTCTATTGAAAAAAAATAGGGATTAGAATTTTTCCCTAATCCCTAAAGCTTGATTTTTTAAAAATTATTTAGCCGCCAAAGAATTTACATTAGTTTGATCAATAATCATCGGAGTGCAAAGATACGCCGGAACAATTTTAACGCCGTTATCGTAATTTGTAACGTCATTGATATCCGGTTGAGTTCCTTCAACAACGGCTTTGATCATACGAACGCATTTAGCCGTTAAAACGTCAGGGTCTTTAGCGATTGTGAAAGTTTGCTTGCCTTCTTTGATACGTTGAAACGCGGCAGGGTCTCCGTCAAGCCCGGAAATTACCGGATAAGATTTACCGGCTTTTTCAATTTCGTCAAGAATTACGCCTGCAATATCGTCATTCGGACTAAGTACAACATTCAAAGTTTCGCTTGTATAATATCTGTTGAGAAGTTCTTGAATACGCGGGCGGGCGTTTGCAGAATTCCAATCTGCAACTGCAACTTGTTCAAAAGTATTTTGTCCGGAGCGGCAAACAAGCTGTCCGTTTCTGAAATAGGGCTCTAAAATTTTCATGGTGTTTGCAAAGAAAATGTGGGCGTTTTTGTCACTTGGACCGCCGGCGAAAAGTTCAATATTGTAAGGTCCGCCGCCGTTTTTCAGATTCAACGCCGCCTCTATATATTCGCCCATACCGTCGCCAATAGCTCCATTGTCAAAACTTGCGTAATAACTTACGGCGTCAGTATTTAAAAGTATTCTGTCAAATGCTATAACCGGAATATTTTTCTTTTGCGCGTCTTGCAAAACGTCAACAAACGCTTCAGAGTCAATCGCCCCAATTACGATACAATTTGGATTTTTGGTAATAACAGATTTAACTTGTTGCTGTTGTTCTTCGACTGTGGCTGAAAATTGAACATCGACAGTAAAGCCTTCATCTTCAAGGAGTTTTTTTAGTGAATCGCCGTTACGTTGCCAACTTGAAGTTGTATTTGGGAAACAAACTGCAACGGTTTTAGTTTCCTGCGTTGCACCGGAGCCGCAGCCGCTTAAAACTGCACTGAAAATTAAAAGCAACGTCAAGCAGAAAATTTTTGCATATTTCAATTAAAACACCTGCTTTCAGATTTTAAATTTGGCGGCAGAAGTGGTAAGTTCTTCCGCAAGTTCAGAAAGTTTTTTACTTGCACTGGCAACTTCATCAATCGAGGCGGATTGTTCTTCGGTAGCCGCGCTTACTGATTCAGTTTCCATACTTACATTTTTGGCAGAGTTATTAAGTTCGTCCATAGCCTCAACCAATTTATCGACGCGGGCGGAGGCATCGCGGGCGTTGCGTTGAATTTGCTCGGCGTCTTTTGTAAGTTTAACAATAGCATCTGTAATATTTTGGAAAGAATCGCCCGCCGCGGCAACTACAACTTTTCCACTTTCAACTTCGGCGTTACCTTGTTCCATTTGTTTAAGTGCTTGTTCCATTTCAGTTTGAATGGTACTGATTAAGCCGCCAATTTGTGATGCGGCACTGCTTGAACTTTCGGCAAGTTTGCGAACTTCATCAGCAACAACGGCAAAACCGCGCCCTGCTGACCCTGCGCGCGCCGCCTCAATCGCCGCGTTAAGTGCCAAAAGATTTGTTTGTTCGGCAATTCCGGCGATTGTTGCGCTGATATTTCCAATTTGTGTTGAACGTTCGGCAAGTTGTTTAATAACTTCAGCAGATTTTTCAACGCTTTTTGCAACGGCGGACATTTGATTAACTGCGCCATTAACTGCCGTGCGTCCGGTGTTTGCAATATCTTCGACATTTTGCGCACTGCGTACGGAGGAATTTGCTTTACTTTCAAAATTCTGCAAAAGTTCAGCAAAGGCTTTAATATCGTCGGTAGATTGTTCAACGGCTGTTCCTTGCTTGCTGGCGTTTTCAGCAACGTTGCCGATAGATACTGCTACTTGTTGAGTTGCCAACGCACTTTGGCTGGCGTTTTCATTTAACTGCGCGGCGAAAGTTGAGGCGTCTTCTGCATTATGTTGAATATTTGATACAAGGGCGCGTAATTTTTTTATTGTATCTGCAAAAATTGAAGTTAATTGCCCAAATTCGTCATCACTGGTTGCCTTTGCCTCGACAGTTAAATTACCTGCCGCCATTTCCCGTGAAACATCTGAAAGATATGAAATTGAATTAAGAATTGTGCGGCTTAACGCTATAGCCATAAAAATTGAAAATACTACAACTGCAATAATTGTAATAATCAAAATCATTCGCGTTTGTTGGTAGCGACTTTCAGAATCTACAACTTCAGCATGAATAAAATCTTTGCGGTTATCTAAAATTTTGCTAAGTTTTGCTTGAATGTAGTTATACCTGTCATTTGAACTTTCCAAAATTCGTGCAGCCTCACGAGTATTGCCTTGTTTTGCTAAATCGACTACTTGGGCAGAATTTTCTTTGTATTGCGTCCACATATTGCGCATATCAGCAAATTCATTGGCAACCGCCCCTTCAAGACTTGGCTGAATAAAATCAAAAGTAATATCAATTTGATCTGAAAGTTTTTTGTTAGATTGGGCGGCATAAATTCTGCCGGGTAAAGTTGTGGCGTCAATAACGGCAAATTCGCCTTGCCTATAATCGCTCATTGAGTGTCCGGATTCTGAAGTTGAAATGACGCCCTGCAAATGTTGCGTGGCGATTCTCAACGCGCCGTCATTAATTGAAGAAAGTCCAATCATTGAATAGACGCCGCTACCAATAAACGCCACTATCAGCAAAATGAACACAAAAAATAATTTCTCTCGAATTGTCATCGAGTGTTTCATATTAAAACCTCCTTTGGTCTTTTTTAGGAAAAATTTCCCGTTCCTAGAGACTGGCAGCAAATTTATTTTCTAGTTGGATTTTTTTTATTAACCGGCAGTAAATTCCTTTCTAATTTAAGATTTTCAAAATTTGCCAACAGCTCCTAGTTCTTAATTCCTATTTTCATTATTTTTGATTTTTTTCCTGCTTATTTTTTTAAAAATAATTGTTTGGCGGCAGATTTAATCCAATTACTGTGCCACGCAATATGAAAAATTATTCCAACTGCCATAATGTAACCGCTGTAAATATGAAAATTTCTCACAAGATGTCTAATTTCAAAATCGCCGCTCGGCAGTAAGTGAAAATCCAGCATAATCCCTGTTACAATGCAAATTAATCCACTTACAAAAAGTATCAAGTCTAAGAAAAAATTTTTTCTCATAAAATTTCGCCCCCATAAAAAAAGGATTAGAAAATTTAAAAATTCCCTAATCCTTGAAATTTATTTAGGAAAAGCAATACCGGTAAGCGCGTCAAGCGTTGGAGTACCGCTGTAATTTTGGTAACTTGTATCTGAAACTAAAACTTTTCTGATATAAATTTTTTCGCCGCCGCTGAAGTAACTGCTTGCCGCGTGAATAATAATTGGCTTGCCGTTATCGTCATTGCCGAGTTTCATCATAACGTGTCCCGGTTTGAAAAGTAATGCACCGGTTGGAGCGCGTCTGACAATATCCAAACGTTCAGAATAAGTTACATTATTGAAGACGGCGAAAATTGGCATACAGCCTTCTTGCCTGTCGGCGTCACGCGGGATATTAATTCCCATTGCGCGGTAAACATTTTGCACAAATGAGGAACAATCAACGCTGTTATCTAAGCCGCCCCAGCCGTAAACGTCGCCCAAAAATTTAAAGCTCAATTCAATAAAATTATTCGTCGTGCAAGGCAGAAAATCTGCGCTAACATTTTCATCATTTAAAATTTTTGCTGAAACTTCTTTGAGTTCGTAATTTTCGATAATTGGAAGTCGCGCAGTCCAAGAATTATTTTCAAGTTCTGAACTTTGCAACGGAATTTTTGCGCCCATTTGAAAACGAATAACTTTGCCGTTGACATTGACGAATTTTTTATTGTTAATGACTACAACAAAATTTTCAGGTTCAACATAAGTAAGCCACGTTTCACGGTCTGTAAACGCTAAAGAATTTTTGCTAATCCAGCCGAAATAGTATCTTGCTTGAACGAAAGAAAATTTGCCGTCGCTACTTTCCCATAAAACTGCAACCGGTTCAGCAGGATCTAACGCCGTACCTTGAATTGAATCGTATTTATCGCCGGTTAAACCTTGCGGCAAAAGGCGAATATTAACGCGCTCGGTTGTTACAGCGTAGCGAATGTCAACATCATAATTCAGCGCGCTTAAATTTCTGTTAGCCATAACCGACCCACTGCCGACTAAATTTACGTCTTTTGAAATTTTTTCAATTCTTTGCCTTAAATCTGTAATAAAATAGCCTACGGCGAAAACTTTGTAGCCTTCAAGAATGAAATCTTCACTGCCGGTAAGAAAAATAATTGCGGCGTCGCGGTCTTTGCTGCGTACAATCTGCGCAATTTGAATACCGTTAAGCGGTTTCATAAAAATATCAAAAATCAGCAGGTCGTAAATTGCGGGCTTGAAAGACTTTAGAAAATCTTCGACGCCGGAAAAAGAATCAATTTGAATGGCGCGGAAAGTTTCGGGAAATTTTTTAGCAAGGTATTCATTCAGAAAAGTTTTTGCGGAAATTAAATCTTCCTGCCGGTCGTCAACAATGGCTATTTTCATTTTAAAAACTCCTTTGATTTTGGCTATTAAAGCACAAAACCGCACGAAAAGTAAGTCAAGCCGAAAAAGTGCAGGGATTTTGGCAAAAGTGATTGAAAAAATTTGTTGCCGCTGTTGTATAATCGAAAAAAATTTAATCGAGGCGGAAAATGAAACAGTGGCAAATTTTGAAAAACGGCAGGCGGCGAGATTTTGCAGTAATAATTTTAATCACGATAATTTTTGTGCTGGTGGTATCGCTGAACGTGCGGCTGATATTTCAAATGACTTCAAATCAAACTGAAGAAATAGGGCAAACACAGCTTGAAGTAATACGCAGCGAATTTCAGGGGATAATTTATCAAGCTGAAGATTCAACTTCACGTGTGGCGATGGAGGCTGAACAGTTGCTGAAGGCGCAGGCACCGCTTGAAGAAATTGAAAAATTTTTCAGTCAACGCAAAAACGAGCAGAAAAATTTGACGGGCGGCGTTTGTTTCAATACGTATATTTCAGGCGTGGATTGGTCGGTAATTCCGGATTTTGAAATGCCGTCGGATTATCACGCGCCGGAGAGAATTTGGTACAAGGGCGCGGCGGAAAAAGCCGGCGAAATTTACATAACCGAGCCCTACGTTGACGCAATGACGGGCGATATGTGCTACACAATGTCAAAAATTTTGGGCGACGGGCGGACGGTTGTCGCGCAGGATTTTACTTTTGCCGACGTTCAGCAATTTATTAAAAAGATGAGTACAACGCGCGACCGCAAGGCGTTAATTGTCACGGCAAACGGTATGATTATTGGCTACACCGATATGAGCCTTGTTGGAAAGAAAATTTCTGATAAATTGCCGGAATATGAAAAAATTTTAAGCCGCGTCGTGCAGTCCGATCACAGCAAAAGTTTTATTGCGCAGATTGGCGGCGAAGAGCACACGATTTTTAGCAGCGTGACAACGAACGGCTGGTATATAATTTTCAGCGTCAACAACCGCGCGTTTTACCGAGACAGCTACACGCAAATTTTTATTACGGCATTGATAAGTTTGATAATGCTGGTTACGATAATTTTTCTGTACCTAAATGCAATGAGAAACGGCTTGCTTGCAGAAAATGCATTGCGTGCAAAGGAAGAATTTTTATCGCGGCTGTCGGGCGAACTGCGCGACCCGCTTTACAACATTTTGAACATATCGAACAAGGGTATTTTGCATATGGACGAAGACCCCGCAAAATGCGCCGCTGAAGTTAGAGAATCTGCGCTGAAACTTTCGGCTATGTTGGATAATCTGTTTTCATTTTCAACGATTATTGCAAGTGCGCCCGCCAAAAAAATTTTACAGGACGCGGAACTTTCAAAAGTCAGTCGTTACGCCCGCAAAGGTATAGCGGCAGTGCTGATTTTGGCAATGGTTGTGGCGTTCGGAATTTGTTTGACTGCAACAATCAGCTGGGGCGATACAAAAATGCAGCGTGAAATTGATACATATGAATCGCAACTTTCCGGCTGGATAGCAGATCAACGCGGCACGCTGGGAACTTTCGTAAATCTTTTAAGTGAACACCCTGAACTGATGAACGATTATCCTTCAGCCGTGAAATATCTTGACGACCTTGCCAAACATTATCCTGAAATTTCTGTTTGTTATATGACAAATCCTTATGCCGAGCATCAAGTTATAATGAACAACGGTTGGGAATCGCCCGACCCAAATTGGCGCGTAGAGCAACGCCCGTGGTACATTGAGGCGGAAAAATCCCCCGACGGTTTCAGTATTTCGGCTCCCTACTACGACGCGCAGACAGGAATTTATTGCGTAACAATGGCGCAAACTGTTTTTGGACCGAAGGGCGAATTTGTCGGGGTTTTCGGTATAGATTTTTACCTTGACAGGCTTACAAAAGTTTTGGGCGAAAGTTACACCGATGATAGTTATGCATTTCTAGTCGACCGCAACGGCGTTATAATTAACCACCCAAATAAAAATTACCAGCAGACCGCCGCCCAAATGACTAACCTTGTTGACACCGAGTACGCAAAAGTTGAAGACAGCGCGGAAATAACCACGCTTACGGACTACACCGGCAATTTCGTTGCCTGCCTTGCCAACAAAAATAAAATTTCCAACTTTACTGTAATTGTTGCAAACAGTTGGTGGAATATTTACGGCAGCGTTATTGTGTTGGGCGTGTTGTTCGTTGTACTGCTGGGAATTTGTGTTGCGATTGTCAATACGTTAATCAATCGTCAAATGAAATGGCAAGCGTCGGTTAATCGTAAACTCAAGGAGGCGTCAGAAACGGCATTTGCGGCAAGTCGGGCAAAGTCTCAATTTTTGGCGCAAATGTCACACGAAATACGCACGCCGATTAACGCGGTACTCGGAATGAATGAAATGATACTGCGCGAAAGTGAATCAGACGAAGTTTTAGAGTACGCTACAAATATTCAAAGTGCGGGGCGGACTTTGTTGACGCTGATAAATTCTATTCTGGACTTTTCAAAAATCGAAGACGGCAAAATGGAAATTGTGCCTGTACGCTATGAAACTGTAGAATTGATTGACGATCTTGTTAATATGATTTTAGACAAGGCGCAGAAAAAAGGGCTGGAATTTCGGACGGAAATCAGCTCGGACTTGCCGCGCAGTTTATACGGCGATGACGTGCGCATTAGACAAATTATCACGAACATTTTAACAAACGCGGTAAAGTACACGCACACCGGCTCGGTAACATTGAAAATTTCCGGCGTTGAAATTGACGCAGATACTTTTGAATTGCAGGTTAAAGTTTCTGATACCGGTATTGGTATTCGTGCGGAAGATATGAATAAACTTTTTCAATCTTTCCAGCGAATTGACGAAGAAAAAAATCGTAACATTGAAGGTACGGGCTTGGGAATGGCGATTGTGCAAAAACTTTTGGCGATGATGAACAGCCGCCTTGAAGTTGAAAGCGTGTACGGCTCCGGCTCCGAATTTTCTTTTCACTTGATACAGAAAATTATTGATAAAAATCCTATTGGCAATTACAACACAAAACACCTTAAGCATTTCGACAACGCCGCGCAGAAAAAATTTTTGCTTGCGGAAAATGCCAAAATTTTGGTTGTCGATGATAACGATATGAATTTGAAAGTTATCAGCGGCTTGCTTAAGCGAAATAAAATCGTCCCCGACCTTGCCGAGAGTGGGCAACAGTGCATTGAACTTGCAAGAAAAAATTTCTACCACATAATTTTTCTTGATAATATGATGCCGCGAATGACGGGCGTTGAAACTTTGAAAATAATGCAACAGGAAAAAATTTTGAGCGGCAAAACTTCAGTGATAATGTTGACAGCAAGCGCAATAGCCGGAATGCGTGAAAAATATCTGCAGGAAGGATTCAACGATTATCTTTCAAAGCCAATCGAAGTTGACGAATTGGAGGCAATGTTGGCGAAACATTTACCGCCGGAAATTGTTTCATTTGCAGTTGAAAAAAAGCGCAAAAATATTCCCGTCGCGCAGGTTAAAATTCCGGTTGAAAATTCAGCTGAAGAAAATTCAGACGAAGATACTTTCACGGCAAAAGAGCGCGTGCGATTCGCCGAAATTTGCCCGGATATAAATTTGGAAACTGCCCTTCAATATTCAATGGACAGTAAAATTTTTCTTGAACAGATAATGGAAACTTACATAGACGCAAAACGCGCAGAAAAAATTCAAGCGGCGTTCGATTCAGGGGACGTGAAAAATTATCAGATTTTGGTACACGCGCTGAAGTCAACTTCACTTTCAATCGGCGCGGAAAAATTAAGCGCGGCGGCGCGCGAATTGGAACTGGCGGCGCAAAATAACGACGTGGAAAAAATAAAAGCGCGGCACGGCGATTTAATGACAATGTACCAAAAAGTTTGTGAACAAATTGCACTCTGGCTGAAGTAAGGAAAGGGGGCGCGCTATTTGGATTTAACTGGCTTTTCGCTAATTGGAATGACTGCGTTAATTTCGCTGATAATAGGATATTTATTTTTGACGCGGGCGAAAGTTGAAAAAAGTTTTGCGGCACAAGTCATTCAATTAAAAACTGCCGCGCCGAAAAAAATTGCGAGCGACGGCTTTACCGGCGTGCAAGAAAAATATCAGTCGTCATTTGTGGCACCGAATGCAGAAATTTTGATAGTGGACGATAACGAAATTAATCTTCTGACAGCAAAAAAACTGTTGCAGGCAACGCGGGTAAAAATCGACACGGCGGCTAGCGGCGTTATCTGTTTGGAAAAAATCGCCCAGAAACATTACGATTTAATTTTTATGGAACAGCTGATGCCGAATTTGGACGGGATACAGACGCTGAAAATGGCGCGGGCAATGAACGAAAATTTGTGCAAAGATACACCGGTTATAGCATTTACGGCACTTGACGCGCGGGAAATGTTGTTGGCGCACGGCTTTACAGATTATTTGAGTAAACCGGTTGATATGGAGATGATGGAATTTATGCTGTTGACGTACTTGCCGCTGGAAAAAATTCATTCGCCGAAAGTAGCGGCTTGAATTGGGGGGAATTGTAATGCGAAAGAAAAAAATTTTGGTGATAGATGACGACGAAATGAATCTTCAAATTGCCAAAATGGTTTTAGAAAAAAAATTGGCGTGCGAAGTTTTCAGCGTGGACAGCGGCTCGGCAGGGATAAAATTTTTGCGGCGTGAAAATGTAGATTTGGTGTTGTTGGATATAGTTATGCCGGAGCAGGACGGGATAGAAACACTTGCAGAAATTCGCAACGACGCGCTGATAAAAAATGTATCGGTAATAATGTTGACGGCGTCGGGCGCGGCAGAAAATATTCAGCGTGTTAGCGAACTCGGCGTTCAAGATTATATCAAAAAGCCGTTCCTACCGGCAGATTTAGTGGCGCGCGTCAAAAAAAAGCTTGACGAAATACGGGAGGAAGAAATTTTGTTAATCGGCGACGAAAATTTTTTGAAGTCAATGCAAAAACTGATTGAAGAAAATTTTTCGTACGAAACGCAAATTGCAACTTCAGCAGAAACAACAGAAAAAATCCTGCGCGAGCGAAATATCAAGCTGATAATCGCCAATGCTGAAATGAAATTTATCGACGGCTACAAAATTTTGTCAATGATAGCGGCAAATGAAAAATTCAGTGCGATACCGTTCACTTTGACAACCGACAAAAAACTTTTCGCTCAACTTTCCAAAATAAATCAGCCGCCCGCCGAAGAATCCCCGAAATTCATCAAAAAGAAAATCGCAAGCGTTGTAACAAGTGCTATTGGTTACAAACTGAACCTTCGTGATTAAACTGCTTACCTTTCCAAATATAGGAGCTGTACCATTGTTTAATTTTGAAAATAAAAAAATAGGAGGAATAAATATGCTTTTCAAGAAAATTTTTGTTGGCGCGGTTATGACATTGTTTATTGTCTCTATTATGGCTTGCGTTGTTGGTTGCAGTAATGAAACCGCCGCTAACAGCAAAGTAACCGAAAAAAGTTTTGAGACTCAAAAAATCCTTGAAGGTCTTAATCTTTTTGATTCATTAGACTACAAAGGGGCAATTAATCTTCTTGATGAAATTTCTGCTTTGAAACTCAATACAGTAGCTGAATACAATTTGCGCGGCGAATATTTCGTGAAAGTTGGAGAATATCATTATGACATTATGAATTACGACAAAGGCAAAGAATTATTCAATTTGGCAATTCAAGACTACGATTCAGCGATTAAATTAAATCCTAATGACGTTGGCTCTTATATCAATCGCGGAAATTTTTACTGCAAGCACGGCGAACAAGACTTGGCGATTAACGACTACAATAAAGTTCTTGAACTTGATCCAAATAATGTTGATGCTTATATTGGTCGCGGCAATGCTTATACAAATACGGGGCATTTGGCGCAAAAAGATTTAAACAAGGCTATTGAACTTAATCCGAACGATTTTAGGGCGTATATTGCGCGCAGTATTATTTATCTGAACATAGGGCAAAAAGATTTGGCACTTGAAGACGCAAATAAGGCTGTCGAATTAAATCCGAATAATCCTGAAGTCTATAACAATCGCGGATTTATTTACCATGATTTAAAGCAGTATGATTCAGCACTGCAAGAATACAATAAAGCTCTTGAACTTGAGCCGAAAAATTTTAAGGCTTATAAAGGGCGCGGAATGATATATTTTGATATGCAGGAATACGAACAGGCGATTGAAGAATTAAACAAATGTATAGAAATTTATCCAGAATTAAATGCAGTAAATCTTCGCCGCCACTGTGATTATCTGATGCGCAAGACTGACCAATAGAAATAAAAATTAAAAATTTCAAAAGAAAAAACCGTCGACTTGTTACCGACGGCTTTTTTTAATTCAGACTAATTTTAATTGAACAATACCATAACGCCGTTGCCTCTTTCGCCGAAACGTACCGCTTCAGTATTGCCGATTTCGCTTACATCAATATATTTGCAAGCTGTATCGAAAATATCTTCCACAAAAGTACGCTCGTCCGTTTCGTAATTTTTAATAGGGCTCCCGCGTCTAAGTTTAATTTGCGGCAAGCGCGCCGATTCTTCGTCTATATTCCAAAAACACCACTCACTATTATTATCCTTAAAGAAAACCCAAACCGGAAAATTATGTTTGGAAATTTCGCCTGTTTCAGGGTTAAAATATTCAGTGGGCACAATAAAACCGTATTGCGGCTCGCCGTTTCGTGAATCTTGAATTCTTACAATTTTTATTCCTGAAGTTTCAATGCAAAGATCTGCTACGCCGTCTTTAAAAGCCGGAATGACGCAAACTCTTTCGGCACTGCACTTACCGATGAAGATAACGCAGAAAGTAGCAACAATAAGGAGCGATAAAAATTTTTTCATAATATTTACCTCCAAAATTATTTTTAAATCACATACTCTGCTATTCTTAGGATTTTGTCTTCAATAGGTGTATGTTCGCTGACTTTATTGCTGTAGCCTTGTGAACTCTCGAAATACCAGCCGTCATTTTGCACAAACCAAAATTGATAAGAAAGAAATTGCACATCATCAGTATCTGGCTTAATCATTTTGATAGTACAAGTGAAAGTCATATTTTGGCGGTCGGACTCGATAGAATCTCTGACCAGAAAGCATTGACGCCCCGTAGTGTCGGACGTGCCAAGATAAACATCTTCAGCGGCGGCAGTTGGAATTATTAAAAACTGCGTTGCAACCACTGTAAAAACAAAAATTGACAGTATAATAAATTTTTTCATAAAAATCCCTCCAAAAAAATTTTAGTTTATTGTAGCACAAGACTAAAAAAATTTGATAATCACTTTTTGTCATTTTGCTGCACTTTTTAAGACTCCGGCTACGGTCGGGGCTTTTTTATTTTCCAACGCGCAAAAGTGCAGGGATTTTGGCAAAAGTTATGGGGTGAGACCTTCTAGAAAAAACGAACAGAAAAAAGGAACGCATAAACAACTGAAGAAATTTTCAGCAACAGCATTGTCATAGGGGTTAGCACTGCGTGACATACTCTGAATAATTTTATTTTTAGAAAGCAACTCCTTGAAAATTTGAGAATTATATTGACAGTCTATGGAAAATCAAATTAGCTTTATGTTTTTGACGCTTAAGATCCAAAAACAGGGCGTCGCAAACAAGTTTAGAATCAGGAGGCGCAGAAAAAGCGTAACCAACAATTTTTTAGTACACAAGTCTTTAACAATGGCGAGCCCAGATTTTATTTGGAGCAATAAATCTTAGTTCTAATAGAATGAATGTTAAATTTAGTCATTATAAGCCCATTGCTGGAATTTTTATCAACAGGATTAAAGTGCAAAGAGAATCTGTACTCGCGCCAAATTTTAGCATTTATTTTTTGTCCGTCAAAACGAGAAAGGTCGCATTTCGTTTCCAATTTATCATTTAAACCTTCGACGTAATCAGCATGTGTTGCAAAATAAATTTTTCTGGATTTTACGCCGCCATTCAATATTTTGTTAGCCAACTTTTTGAAATAATCAGCAATACCTTGATAAAAATCTTCGCTGTTTAAAGTGCCAATGATTTTAGCCTCAATATCAATCGGCTTAGGCTTTGCTGATACAACAGTGAGCATTGCGCCTATTGCGCGTTTTTCTTGAATGTGGTCAAAAACTTGCTGAATTAAATAATCACTTGCCGTTTTCATATTTGAATCAACAATTATTAATTTTACTGAGTTTGGACCTTTCCACGCTCTGATACAACGCGCCGCACCAACTCCTTCAACTTCCATTGCCCATTCTTCATATTGATATGGATTGCCGCTAACTGCAGGAAGTCTGACGTGCTTTAAATATCTTGCTCTGTAAGTTTCGTCGTCTTCACGATCGTAACCATCGTGAGTTGCCTCTAAATTTGTCACTGATTGAATACCGGGTATGTTTATCGGAATTATATTTATTGCGCCTTTAGCTACATTGCCGCTTTCTCCGGCGTCAACCGCCTCAATTTGAATTTCTGCACTTCCATCAACAATAACAGTTTCAAGGGCTGTAAATCTTGTGCCTGCCGCCGTTTGAAAATAACTTCCTTGTTCAACAATGCCGTTACCTGTAACAGTAACACTTCCTATAGCTTTAACAGCCTCACGTCTTATAACACCGTGTCCTTCGGCTTTCATGTCAAGATACTCATCCCACGCCGTCATACCAAACGCCGAGCGGTGCATTTCTGCCAATTCTACTTCGACTTTATTAAATTCAACTGCATTACTTGCGAGAACATCATACTCAAATGTTCCTTCTATTTTACTGCTCGGCAAAGTCGATTCCGCTAACATCTCTGATAAAATTTCTTCCTGCGTTCTCGCCGTATACATTTCAATCACCACCGGTTAATTAAATTACCAATTCGCCATAAATTGTTGTCAGTACAATATGAAGTTCCATATCTTCGTTTCGGTTATTTTCGTCAAAGGTTATGCTGTCAACACTTACAATATAAGGATTAACCATAAGTGCCTCTGTTATCATTCGTTTTAATTCAGATTTTCTTTGCATAATCCCCATAACTTTTGCCATAAAAGGATAAAGTTCAATTCCAAAACCGTGTGTATAAGCCAGATACATAAACCTCTCAGTTTTTAGGGCTTTATAGCACCAAATTTTAACTGCCTCATTTCCTTCAAGTAAAATATGCTTTCCATCGCCGTCATAAATAAAGCAGTCGTTATCAAAATCCCACGCATATTCTTTAAACAACGGTAATTCTGTTTCATTCGGAGTTGTTTGTATTGCCGCAAATGGATATTCAGCCATAAAATCACCTCAGCTATTTGCTTTTTCGTAGCCGTCGCCACTGCCCAAATAAACAAGTTTACATTTCACAATAAAAAGTTGGTCACCTTTCAGCGGCGTAACTTCAACTAAATCTCCCGCCTTTAATGTGTCCGTTAAAATCCAATTTCCCTCATACGAACTGTTAATATCGTGCGAATGTACGTGATGTCCATCGTCTTCAGTTTCTGTAGAAATTTCGCCTTCCACTGTACGCTGATGACCTTTACTCATCGATATAAATTCGTTCTTTAGTTAAAATAACTCCATCACATAAAAAAATTTTTCCTGCGCAATTTTTGGGAAAGTGATATAATTCAAGTGACAAAAAATTTAGGGAGGCGATATTGTGGCTGAAAATATTTTGTTGACTTTTTTAAGCGATGTAAAAGTTAAACTCAACGGTAAAGATTATACGGTTTCAGAAACGCCTTACACCAATATTAACGGCGAAAATACACATACTACAAACGAATCAGCGGCGCGTTACATTATTGAAAACGAAGGTGAAATTTCCAAGATTTTTGTTTTGGCGTCAAATTTAATTCGCAGTAATATTAAAAATTTGGATCGGGAAATAACTCATTTGGATTATTTCAAAGAACGTATGGAAATTTTTTTGCCGAATGTTAAAAATTTCATTACTGACGAAACAATTTACAATTACAACGAAAATAACAGCGGCGCAGAAAATTTAAAAAGCGTAGCTGAAGTGGCAAAAATGATTCAAAAGTACGCTAAAGGTAGAGAAATTATTTTGCACGTCGATTTAACCGGCGGAATGCGCCATATTAATATGATGATGCTTGATATTATCCGCCTGCTTGAATATAGCGGTATAAAAATCGGACGGCTGATTTATTCCAACTTCACAACAAAGCGCGTCGAGGAAGTCAAAAATATTTACGATTTATTTCAGTTAATTTCCGGCGTCGAAGAATTTGTAAATTTCGGCAGTGTCGAGGCGTTGAAAAAATATTACACCGGTATTAAACAATCTGAAAAGCTGAAAAAATTAACTGACGCAATGGAGAATTTTGCAGAATCCATAAAACTTTGTCGTTACGGGCAATTTATCAACGCAATAAAAAATCTTCACGACACCATTCACGATTTCAAAGCTGATTCCGGAAATGTTCAAGATATTTTAATGGCGCGGCTGATTGATAAAATTAATGAAAAATATCAAAAGTTGATTGATACGCGCGGCGAAGACGATATAAAAATAATTCGTTGGTGTATTGAACACGGCTACTTGCAGCAAGCGTTGACGCTTTATACCGAGCGTGTGCCGGAATATCTTTGCGAAAAGTTTATTACACAGAATGATGAAAATAAAGCCGCCGTGGATAAAGAATTGAAGGGCGACAATCGAAATTATGGATTCTACCTGCTGAATAATTACAAAGACAAAAATTTTAACGCTGAATTGAAAAATTTTGAAAATCAAGTTGCTGCCTTGAATGAAAAAGACGGGGCTTATTTTTCTTCGATAAAAACAGTTGCTGTACCGGCAGTACAAGCTGAAAATTTCAACTACGACGATTTAAAAGGAAAAATTGTTATCGAACAAGTTTTGCCATTAGGAATAAAAGCTCCGAATGAAAATCAACTGCGCTTGCAACTTGAAACTTTGCATAAAATTTGGAACAATCCCACTTTGTTATCAAATTTAGAATCAGTTGAACTTTTGCCGATTAAAGAACTTATTAAATCTTTGCAAGAGCAACTTTTATCATCTAGGAAACGTCGTAAGATACTTTTCAATAATTTTTCAAATATCGATTTGAATGGAAAATTTGTTTCATATGAAGGCGATACAAGAATTTTCCGGCTTGATTATATGTTAAGGAAAAATATTTTTAGGTTGGCAATGGATAAAGAAAAATTTTTCAGCGTAATGGAAAAATATTTTACTTTGAAAGATGAACGCAACCACAGTAACCACGCACGCCTTGATATTGGCGAATTTGCAACGGCAAAAGATTTAGAAGATTTTATGAAGAGCGGGCTTGATGAAATTGAAACAATAGAAAAAATCGAAATTTCCGAAATTATCGAAATTGAAGAGCCGAAAGAAATTATAAGTGTTGAAAAAATTTTTGTTAATCATACAAACCACACGTCCGCAAATTGGAGTGCGGAGCAAAAAGCAGCGGCTGGATCGTACGGAAAAATTGTAGATTTACTTTTTCCGGACATACCGCCAAATTTTACTGCAAAACAAGTTAAAGCTATGGTTACAAAAAATTTGCAAGCGATTTTAAAATTGTCGCCGGCGGCTGTACTTTGTCAAGGCGAATTTAATTATACAGTTGCAATGGTTGAGGAACTGAAGAAAAATAAAATTCCCGTAATGGCGGCAACAAGTGAACGTGATGTTCAAGACATTGTGGAAGAGGACGGCTCCACCAAAAAAATTTCTACTTTTAAATTTGTAAATTTCAGACCATACTAAAAATTTTTCACTAAACTAAAAATACCCGTCGAAAAATCGGCGGGCTTTTTTTTGTAAAATTCAATTTGTTAATCAAGTGAATCCAACCATTTTTTTATAGTTTCGCTGGTTACTTTTCCGCCTGCTTTTGAGGTAATATCGGCAAATTTGGGATTTTTCATTATGTCTTTAAGTTCTTCTTTCATTTCTTTTGTTACAACGTATTTTGTTCCTTTAACGATTATGGTTTCACCAACTTTTGAAGTTGCTAACTTAACTGCAAATGCCTGAAAAGCCTCTGAAGTTGCCAATTTAACTGCAACGGCTTTAAGAGCAGGCGCACTTGCCAATTTTGTTAATAATACGCCACTACCGGCTAATACTGCCGTAGCTTTTACGGCTAACACAGGGACTACTTTTGTTGCGATTATCGGCGCAGCTTTTGCGGCTGCTGCCTTCAACAAGAAAATTGCTCCTAAAGTTAATGACATTTTAAACACCTCCTGCGTTTGTTAAAGTAATTATAGCTTGTTTTTTTCTTAAAACTCGTTTCATTTTTCGCAATAAAAAACCCACAGAATTTTTTTTAATCTGTGAGTCGATTTTTTATTTTGTATCAAGTGAAATATTGGTAATAATTCTGCCGAGCCGCGTCCCTGAAAGAAAATTCCACGTCCACTTTAGCGCAACAGTGAAATTTGTATGTGCGCCTGCCAATCTGATTAAGTGTACCAGCATCCACGCGCACCACGCAAAAAAGCCGGTCATTTTTGGGTGGTTGACAACTGCTTGCCCGCGCCCAATGGTTGCCATTGCGCCTAAATCTTTGTAGACAAATTTTTCAAGGTTGCCTTCGCCCTTAATCAGTTTCATAATATTTTTATGAGCAACTACAGCTTGTTGAGTGGCAACCGGCGCAACCGTCGGCAAAGGGCGTTTCATATCGCCGTGCATAAAAGCCGCGCAGTCTCCAATAGCAAAAACATTCTGATGAATTGCGCCGCGTACCATTAAATTTTCTTCAATCCAAATTCGCCCGTCACGTGCACATTCGCCGCCGCAATTTTTCATCATGTCAACTGCGCGAACGCCCGCCGCCCAAATTACCGTTGTTGTTGGAATTTCCGCGCCGCTTTTCAATTTTAAAACGTCGCCATCATAGCCTACAACTTGAGTACTTAGCATAACGTTGACGCCTTTTTTGCGCAAAATTTTAACCGTTTCCTGCTGTAAATCTTCAGTCATCATCGGCAAAACTCTATCTGTTGCCTCAATCAAATAAACTTTAACATCGTTCCAATCTAATTCGTGAATTTCTTTTTTCTGAATTTCAATTAATTCTGTAAGTGCGCCTGCCTCTTCAACGCCGGTAGGTCCGCCGCCTACAACTACAAAAGTCATTCGTTTTTTTCTGTCTTCAGGCGTGCGATACGGCTTGCAAGCGCGTTCAAATTCGTGTAAAACGTGGTTGCGAATGTGTAACGCCTCTTGTAAAGTTTTCATTCCAAAAGAATGTTCTTCAACTTCCTTCATACCAAAAAAATTTGTAGTAGCTCCGGCGGCTAAAATTAAATAATCGTAAGGTACGTCGCCATGATTCGTCAATACAACATTTCGTTCTTGATCTACGCCCTGCGCCTTTGCCATAAATAATTTAATGTTATTGGCGTTGCGAAAAAAGGAGCGAATGGGATAAGCAATTTCGTCCGTCGAAAGTACAGAAGTTGAAACTTGATATAATAGCGGTTGAAATAAATGAAAATTATGGCGGTCAACAATCGTAACATCAACATTTTCTTTGGCGAAAAGTTTTGCAAGTTTAATCCCGCCGAACCCGCCGCCAACTATAACAATTTTGGGCTTTCCACCAGACATCTTTTAAGACCTCCCAAAAAATTTTTACATATAAACGCCGTTATCATATCACAGTTTTATTGAATTGCAAATATTTAAACCGGCGGAAAAAATTTTGCAGACACAATCAAAAAAATATCGTAAAATACATACATTATGGACAAGAAAATTATTTTTAATTTATTGAGTAATGTTTTAGTGGCGTTCGGCGCAATTTTTGCCCTGCCTATTTTTGCTATGCCGTTTTTTTACGCGGCAATTTTCATGCGCGATTTTGAAACTTCGGCTCTTTTCGTTGTAATGGGAATTGGCGTAGTTTTGTCTATACACTGTTTAAGAAAATTGGGGCATGGACATAAACGCCGCCTTTCGCTGGTTTCTGCCGCAACTACAATGCTGTTAGTTTATCCGCTAATTGCGCTGTTTGGATTTTTGCCGTTCGTGTATTTTGGCGTTTTATCGCCGGTTGACGCCGTGCTTGAAACTGTTGCAGATTTAACTTCGGCGGGAATTTCTATCATGCCGAATGACACGCCGTATATTTTGCGATTGTGGCAAAGTTTATTAATGTGGTTCGGTTCTCTAATGTTTTTGGTAATTTTGGTAACGCTAATGCCGAAAGTTAGCGGCAATTTTGGAATGACTTTGAGTTTGCACGGCGGGCAAAATTTCAGCCCAATTTTTGGACAAATGCTGGTAATGGCTCAACGAATGATAAGAGTTTATACGGCGTTGACAATTTTTAGCGCGGGAATTTTCAAATTGGCGGGCTTAGATTTTTGGGATTCAATTTTAATGGCGATGCGCTGTATTTCAACAAGTGGCGGAAAATTTTTTCCCGGACAAGGAAATATTTATATTGAATACGCGGCGGCTTTTACAATGCTTTTAGCTTGTGGAAATTTTTTGTTTTACCACAGATTAATTGTTACAATTCCGCCGCCGATTATAATTACAAAGGAAAATTTTCTGCGTCGTGGAATAAATTACATAAAAAATTTTTTCAAAAATATTATTCACAACATAAAACATTTCTTTACAAATTCTGAAGTTAAAGTTATTGCGCTGATATTTTTTATTGGCGTTGCGATAACAACTTTCAGCACTTACAGGAATGGGATTTTTCCTAACCTCAGCGAGGCTTTTCGGCATTCAATTTTTCACGTGGCGTCATTTTTGAGTACAACCGGAATGCATTTAGATTCTTTTAGCAAATTTACAGATTTTGACGGCTTTTTTATTTTTTTCCTGTCACTTTTTGGCGGCTGTATGGGCTCTGTAACGGGCGGTATAAAAATAATGCGGATAATTGTTTTGGGAAAATTAATGGCGGCTGAACTTGAAAAAACAATGCATCCCAGAATGTTGACAGTTATAAAAGTCAACAAATTTACAGTACCTTCAGAAACAATCGGACGAATTTTGGGATTTTTTTTCTTATCGTGCGTGACGCTTTTTATTTGCGCGGCGATTTTAAGTTTTACGGGATTAAGTTTTTCAGAGGCGGTAGCAATGTCATTTTCCTGTTTAACGAATGTAGGGAATTTGCCGGGACTTTGTGAGCCGCAAAATTTTTTGGGACTTCCAACGGCGGGGAAATTTTTTTGTATGATAATTTTAATTTTGGGGCGGCTTGAAATTTTTGTACTGTTAATTTTTTTAGCGGGCTTGATTGATAGAAGAAATGTAAAGGGCTGGTAATTTTTGGGATAAGGATTTTTATAAATTTTAAATTAAGGAATGATAAAAATGATTAAAAAATTTTTTGCAATTTTAATGGCGGCGATTTTAATAATTCCGTGCGCGGCGTTTGCAAAGAAAAAAACTGTAGAAATTCCAATAAATGAACGCGCAAGAATTGCGGTTGAAGTTACTGACGCCACAAATTTTTCTGAACTTGAAACTTCAAAAATTCTGCGCGACGTTTTAATTTTCCAACTAAACGAAAAAAAACTTTTTAATGTTGTTAATCCAACTGCAGAAAATTCTTTAGCCGAAATAAAAACTTTAGAAAATAAAGGCGCGTCCGATGTTGGCGATATTGTTATTTTCAACACAAAAGATTTAGCCTTTGAAAAATATCGTTATCAAAATATGGGCGCGCAATATGTCATTCGCTGTGAAATTTTGGGGCTGGGATTATCCGAAGAAAAAGACGAAGAATTTGGATTTGGTAACGGAATAGGAATAGGAATTGGCAGTCACGGCGATTTTGGCGTTAGCGTTTTGGGCGGAGTTCACGGCGCGTTGAGAAATTATTATTGTACGGCGGTAAATATGCAAATAGTTGAAGTTGAAAGCGGCGCAGTTATCGCAAGAAAAAATTTAATTGGACAAGCCGTAAAACGCCACAAGCCGAAAAAAGGTTACAATGACGCAAGCGACGAGGCTTATTTAAAATCTATTTCCAACACGGCTAAAATTATTACAAAGCGCGTTACAACTTTTGCTGAAAAAAATATTTATAATTCGGACGTTAAAAAATGAAAAACTTTTTGAAAATATTTTTATTGACGGCTTTAATTTTCAATTTGAACTTTGAAAAAGTTTTCGCACAGGACGAAGAAGAACCATTTTATTTAAAAGAGGCACTCGCACAACTCAAGAAAAAAGAGCCGCCTTTAAGTCTTGAGGCGCGGCTACTTAACGAAAAAGAAATTATCTTTCGCTACAAAAGATTTTTCGTAGATTACAACTACATTGACCGCCAAAATAATTTGAATTACATAAAATTGAACGTCAACAACGAAATAATTTCACTGATGGGCACCGGAATTGATTGGAGTTATGGAGTTACGGGAATTGGCTGGAAAGATTCTGACGAAAATAATTTTGTCCCCGTTCCAACTTTAGGAATTAATTTTTATATCAAAATTATGCCGAAAATGAAAATTTACACGCAATTTTCAGGTATGCCTATTGGCGGTTTTGGCAGAATTTATGACGCAGAATCGGGCTTGCGATATTCGCCGAGCAAAAATTTTACATTGACTGCCGGTTATCGTCACCTCAGCACAAAAGTTAAGCACAATAACAGTTACGGCGGTTTTAAAAACAGCGGCTTTTTTATTGGCGTTCGTTCAGATTTTTAACTTTAAGAAATTTTTTACAAAGTTTTAAAATTTAACAAGTCGGCATTTCTTTCTTTAGAAGAAAGAAACGCCTAGCAAAGAAAGAATCTTTCGCCCGCCTGCGTTTTTCGCGTCTAACATTTTTTAATTCAAAGTTCCAGCCGCGTTTTCTCACGTTACCTAAACTTAAAGTCCCAAGCAAAAACGGAGTGCGGCGGGCGTATAACGCGCGCCAACTTCTTTCTTTGTAAACATTCTCTAACAGTTTCTAAAAATTTTTCTGAAAACTACAAGGGAAATTTTATATTTGTAGCGAATTTAACCGCGTATTAATTTTTTGGAAGGAGATAAAAATGCTGACTTTTAATTATTACGGGCACGCTTGCTTTCAACTTGATGACGGAAATTATAAACTTTTGTTCGACCCCTTTTTGACTGGCAATCCTTTGGCGTCAATTAAGCCGGACGACGTCAAAGCAGATTATGTTTTAATCACGCACGCGCACGGCGATCACGTCGGCGACGGCTACGAAATTGTTAAAAATAATAACGCAACCGCTATTGGTATTCCTGAAATTACAGATTTTGGCGGCGAAAATGTCAAGTCAATCAATATGAATTTGGGCGGCACTTTAAATTTGCCGTTTGGATTTGTGCGAATGGTTCCGGCGTTGCATAGCGCGGGAATTGCGGGCGGCGTTCCTTGCGGCTACGTTGTAGGAATTGGCGGCAAAGTCATTTATTTTGCAGGAGACACGGCACTTTTCGGCGATATGAAATTAATCGGCGAACGTGATAAAATCGACTATGCAATTTTACCAATAGGCGATCATTACACTATGGGAATTGAAGACGCCGCAAAGGCTGTTGAATTTTTGGGCGCAAAAAATGTTATTCCCGTTCATTACAACACGTGGGACGTTATCAAACAAAATCCTGAAGACTTTAAAAAATTAGTTAAAAATGCAAATGTTTATATCGTCAAGCCCGGCGAATCTTTGAATTTGAATGCGTAATGTCATAAAAGAATTTGACGCCGAGCCTTTTGACTTGACAAAAATTTTAAATTCGGTACAATCATTCAGTTTGCAAAATTCTTCGCAAGAAAAAGTTTTGGTAATTTTGGGCGCAACTGCAACCGGTAAATCTTCACTTGCAATGAAATTGGCGGAATTTTTGGGTACGGAAATTATTTCTGCTGATTCAATGTCGGTGTATAAAAATTTTAATATCGGCACGGCTAAGCCGACTGCGCAGGAATTAAAAAAAATTCGCCACCATTTGATTAACATTTTGGAGCCGGAAGAAAAATTTAGCGTTGCAGAATTTGTAAACCGCGCCGCTAAAATTATAACCAAAATTAATTTGTGCGGCAAAATTCCTATCGTTGTTGGCGGTACGGGGCTTTATATTCAAGCTTTAATCGAAGGTTACAAATTTAAAAATAATTCCAAAAGTCAAGAAAAAATTTTTTCAGATACAGGAAAACTCAAATATACCGCGCTTGTTATCGGTTTAACTTCCAATCGCCAAAATCTTTATGAACGAATTAACAGACGTACAAAAGAAATGTTCGACGCCGGACTTGTTGAGGAAGTTCAAGGGCTTTTAAATTCCGGCGTAAATCCAAATGCTCAAGCGATGCTCGGTATTGGCTACAAAGAAACGATTGAATTTTTACAAGGCAAGGCAAATTTGGACGAAACAATTTCAAAAGTTAGTCAAGCTACAAGAAATTTTGCCAAACGTCAACTTACTTGGTATCGTCGTATGAATTACATCAAGTTTTACAACGTAGAATAAAAAATTTTTAAAGGAGTTTTTCAAATGGCTACAAAACCTATCAACATTCAGGACAACTTCCTAAATCAAGCGCGTAAGGAAAATATTGTCGTAGTGATTCACCTTGTCAACGGCTTTCAGCTAAAAGGCTTAGTGCGCGGATTTGATAATTTTACCGTCGTTCTTGAAACAATGGGCAAACAACAGATGATTTATAAGCACGCAATTTCCACAATCACTCCTACAAGAGCTTTCAGCACTAATTCCGGCGAAAAATCTGCGGCTAAAGACGAAGTTGCAACCGAAGACTAAAAATCTTTCAGCAAAAATGACTAGAGGCTTTGAGATTCTGCAAGGTTACGAAAAAAGCGGAATAATTTTACCAACACGAAAAACTGCGCTAAGTGCGGGCTACGATTTACAAGCCGCCGAAAATGTTTTAGTGTCGAATAAAAAAATTTCGCTCGTTCCAACAGGTCTCAAAGCTTTTATGTTGCCTGATGAAGTTTTGATGATTTACATTCGTTCAAGTTTGGCGGTAAAGTACGGCGTAACTTTGGCAAATGGCGTGGGCGTTATCGACGCAGATTATAACGACCATATTATTTTGCCGGTTGTAAGTTTTTTGGGCGAATTTGAAATTAAAAAGGGTATGAGAATTGCGCAGGGAATTTTTCAAAAATATTTGCCGATTGACGGCGATAAAATAGGAATTGGAGCGGTTCGCGCAGGGCGTTTCGGCTCGACGGGAGAATTTTAAAATGTGGCTGATATTTGCGTTGCTTGCGTCGATTTTTGCGGCACTTACAGCGATTTTGGCGAAAATTGGAATTGAAGGCGTCAACTCAAATTTGGCAACGGCAATTCGTACGGCGGTAGTTTTGGTAATGGCGTGGGCGGTAGTTTTTTTGACGAACGCGCAGGCGGGAATTTCTGCAATTTCTCAAAAAAGTTGGTTGTTTTTGATTTTGTCGGGGCTTGCAACGGGCGCATCGTGGCTTTTTTACTACAAAGCGTTACAAGTCGGCGAAGTTTCAAAAGTTGTACCAATAGACAAATTAAGCATAGTTATCACAATAATTTTGGCAGTTTTAATTTTGGGCGAAACAGTTTCGACAAAATCAATTATAGGCTGTCTGCTAATAGCCGCCGGTACTTTGTTAATGGTACTTTGAAAAATTTTCATACGCTTTTTAGTCAAAAATCGATTTTAAGGCAGGTTAAAAAAA